>ERZ808240.124-NODE-124-length-103742-cov-6.085681_pt1 | contig 103742 bp, 91 predicted proteins | sample MGYA00521084_ERZ808240 | MGnify/ENA primary metagenome ERZ808240 (study PRJEB31516, sample SAMN03275571) | gut metagenome | biome: mammalia-associated habitat; material: feces | host: Papio cynocephalus | place: Kenya | collected 2012-08-06 ...
GATGGGTCACTCGGAGCGTTACAGCAACGGCACGTTCGTGAACGTGCCCGGCGAAAAGGACCAGCCGCTGTTCGCGGCCGGCGTGGAGTACTTCGCCGCCTGATGCGCGAGGGCTGACTGAAGGCCGCGATATGCACCGCCTGTGAGCCAGAGAGGGTGTGCTCGGAATCCAACGCTCCGGACACACCCTCTACGCTTATATCGAAATTCGTACCTTCGCGATAGACGCCCCTGTCAAGCCGAGAAGTAACCGTCCTGGAGATCGACCGGCGCATTGGCGCGCCGCACGGCCTCCTCGTTGGCGCGGACCGTGCGATCAAGCACATCGTCGTATCCGGCCAGCGCGGCGAACGGCATGAATTGCGCCGCGCGGTTGCGCATGCTCATATGGGCGTGTTTGAGCGATTGATGATGCGGCAGATCGATGATGTCGTCATAATCGCGTGTTTCCGTAAGTGTCATATGCCATCTTCCATTCATTGTCGTGCCGTCATCATTGTCGCGCCGCCGACGCCATTCACCTCCTGCCATGGCTTACGCGGCATGGCCTCCGATCTGCTGGTTGCGCTGGCGTCCGGTGGCGCCGTCGAACAGATCCATGCCTTTGATCACGGCGTTCTTCCCGAATTTGCGCTTGATGTCGATCAACGCCTGCTGCATATGCCCTTCCGTTTCCTCGCCGACCTTGCCGCCCGCCCCGGTCCGGGAACGTCCGGCGACACCAATGGCGTCACGGGCAGCGGCATCGTCATCCGCGGCCGCGAACAAATCCGGCTGCGTGTATCCCGCGGCGACCGGCCGCCCACCGCCATCTTGCCCTATCGTTCGCAAATCATCCGCGACTACGTTCAGCCGCCTCACCAGCAGACGCCGATCGACGATTCTGCCGAACAAATCGTCCACGGCGTCGCAGATGCGACTGGTCGACGACGTGGGTTCCGGCAATGCGATCGAGCCATTGGCGGGTTTGGGCACGCGTCGGCCGTATCTGTCCGAGGAAACCGGACCGTCGTAATGCGCGGCCGCGTTGTCCGCGAGCGCGTGCAGCAGCGGCGTCGCGCAATCCTCCAATCGCTTCGGGTCAAGGCTGGCCGCGTCGTAGCCGACCATCAATCCCACGCGCCCGGCCCTCAAGCCCCTGCCCGCCAAATCGAGCGACAGCGTATCGGCCATTTCGCGGACGATCAGACGCGCGGTCCCGGCGTCGACCGCACCGGTGAGCACCTGGCCGGAACTCATGCTGCGACCCGCCGGCTTGTACGCTTTGATGTCGGCGATGGTGCACGGCTCCCATCCCCATGCGTGGTCGATGAGCAGCTCGGCGTTCACGCCGAACATGCGATACAGCAGGTCCTCGTTGTAATAGTCGGAGGCCCGTCCGATGGAGCAGCGGGCGATGTCGCCCATGGTCGTCAGCCCCCGGGACTCGAGCTTTCTCGCATAGCCGCGTCCGACCCGCCAGAAATCCGTCAGCGGACGGTGTCCCCACAGCAGACGACGATATGACGCCTCGTCAAGTTCGGCGATGCGCACGCCGTCGTCGTCGGCGGGAATGTGCTTGGCCACAATGTCCATGGCCACCTTGCACAGGTACAGATTGGTGCCGATGCCGGCCGTGGCCGTGATGCCGGTCTGCCTCATGATGTCCTGCACGATCGCGCAAGCCATGGCGTGGGCGCTTCCCCGCCATGCGTTGAGATATCGAGTGGCGTCGATGAACACCTCGTCGATGGAGTAGACGTGGATGTCGTCGGCCGCGGCATACTGCAGATAGATGCCATAGATCCGGGCGCTCACTGCCAGATAGTGCGACATTCTCGGCTTGGCGGCGATATACGTGGATTCCAACCGCGGCCGGGCCAGCAAATCGCGGCTGTCGCAGGATGCGCCGACCAGCCGGCGTCCGGGGGCGGCCAGACGGCGACTCTCATTGACCTGCTTCATCCGTTCCACGACTTCGAACAGTCTCGCCCTGCCGCCAATGCCATATGCCTTCAGCGAGGGGGACACCGCCAGACAAATGGTCTTCTCGGTGCGTTCCACATCCGCCACCACCAGATTGGTGGTCAGCGGATCCAGCCCGCGCGCCACGCATTCCACCGAAGCGTAGAACGACTTCAGATCGATGGCGATATACGTGTGGCCTCGACCGGCCCGTCGATCATCATGCTGCGGTTCGCCCATCGCCATCACCTCCTGACGTCCGATCGAAAATCCGGCAATGACATCACCATACCAATATGCTCGAACATCTGTTCGAAGTCATGTCGCGGTCCCGCCCCACGGCGGCACGCTGTATTTGGCGGCTGGTAAGGTGAACTGATAGTTAATTCCCATGCGCGTAAAGGAGCTTTGGCTTGTCTGCTGAACTGGAAGACATCCACGAGGAATGCGGCATCTTCGGCGTCTGGGGACACCCCGACGCTGCGCGACTCACCTATTTCGGCCTCCATGCATTGCAGCACCGCGGCCAGGAAGGAGCAGGCATCGTCTCCAACGATCACGGGCATCTCATCGGGCACCGGGGCCTGGGGCTGCTCACACAGGTGTTCGGCGACGAACGCGAGATCGAACGCCTCAAGGGAGACAAGGCCATCGGCCATGTGCGCTACGCGACCGCGGGCTCCGGAACCACCGACAACATCCAACCCTTCATCTTCCGGTTCCACGACGGGGATGTGGCGCTCGGCCACAACGGCAACCTCACCAACTGCAAGTCGCTGCGCCGCAAACTTGAGGACGAGGGCGCCATCTTCCACTCCAATTCGGACACCGAAGTCCTGATGCACCTGATCCGCCGCTCCTCCAAGCCCACCTTCATGGACAAGCTCAAGGAGGCGCTCAACACCGTGCACGGCGGCTTCGCCTACCTGCTCATGACCCAGGATGCGATGATCGGGGCGCTCGACCCCAACGGATTCCGGCCGCTGTCGCTCGGCAGGATGAAGAACGGCGCATACGTCCTCGCCTCCGAAACCTGCGCGCTGGACGTTGTGGGCGCCGAACTGGTGCGCAACATCCGCCCCGGCGAGATCATCGTGGTTTCCGACCACGGCTACAAAATCGTGCAGTACACCAACAAAACCCAGCTGGCCATCTGCTCGATGGAGTACATCTACTTCGCCCGCCCGGACTCCGACATCTACGGCGTGAACGTGCATTCCGCCCGCAAGCGCATGGGCGCACGCCTCGCCAGGGAGGCTCCCGCCGACGCCGACATGGTCATCGGCGTGCCGAACTCCTCACTGTCCGCGGCCTCCGGATACGCCGAGGCGGCCGGGCTGCCCAACGAAATGGGCCTGATCAAGAACCAGTACGTGGCACGCACCTTCATCCAGCCCACGCAGGAGTTGCGCGAGCAGGGCGTGCGCATGAAGCTTTCCGCCGTGCGCGGCGTGGTCAAGGGCAAGCGGGTCATCGTCATCGACGATTCGATCGTGCGCGGCACCACATCCAAGCGCATCGTGCAGCTGCTCAAGGAGGCCGGCGCCGCCGAAGTGCATATGCGCATCAGCTCACCGCCGCTCAAGTACCCCTGCTTCTACGGCATCGACATCTCCACCACCAAGGAGCTCATCGCGGCGAAGAAGTCCGTCGAGGAGATCCGCGAGTACATCGGCGCCGACTCCCTGGCATTCCTGTCCCTTGAGGGACTGGTGGAATCCATCGGACTCAACGCGGACGCCCCCTACGGCGGACTGTGCGTCGCCTACTTCAACGGCGACTACCCCACCGCCCTCGACGACTACGAGGAGGATTTCCTGAAATCCCTCACTCCGGAGGACCGCGTGCGCCTGCCACGATTCGCGCTCGACAAGAGCCGCTACACCGGCAACGAATACTCGTGCCAGCAGGGTCTCAAGCCCGGCGAATGGAACCCGGAAGACAAGTAACACCAAGAAAGGACCATCAATGCCCACAGCCTATGAGAACGCCGGAGTCAGCGTCGAAGCAGGGTACGAAGTCGTCAACCGCATCAAAAGCCACGTGGCCCGCACCGCACGCCCCGGGGCAGGCGGCATCGGAGGCTTCGGCGGACTGTTCGACCTGTCCACGCTCGGATACAGGGAGCCGGTGCTGGTCTCCGGCACCGATGGCGTCGGCACCAAGCTGATGGTCGCCAAGATGGCGAACAAGCACGACACCATCGGCCAGGACTGCGTGGCCATGTGCGTCAACGACATTCTCGCCCAGGGCGCCGAGCCGCTGTTCTTCCTCGACTACATCGCCTGCGGCAAGAACGACCCCGTGCTGCTCGAGCAAGTCGTCAAGGGCGTCGCCGACGGCTGCGTGGACGCCGGCGCCGCGCTGGTGGGCGGCGAAACCGCCGAGATGCCCGACATGTACGCCCCGGACGAATACGATCTGGCCGGTTTCACCGTCGGCGTCGTCGAAAAGTCCAAGATCATCGACGGCACCAAGATCGCCGAAGGCGACGTGCTCATCGGCCTGCCCTCCTCCGGCATCCACTCCAACGGCTATTCGCTGGTGCGCAAGATCCTGTTCAAGGACAACGACTTCGCCATCGATTCCAAGCCCGAGGAACTCGGCGGTGAAACCCTGGGCGAGGAGATCCTCAAGCCCACCCGCATCTATGCCAGGCCGCTCAAGCCCCTGTTCGCCGAAGACGATCTGATCAACGGCATCTCGCACATCACCGGCGGCGCGTTCGTCGAAAAGGTGCCGCGCATCATCCCCAAGGGCCTGGCCGCGTCCTTCGACATCACCTCCTGGCCGGTGCCGCCGATCTTCCGCCTGCTGCAGCGGTACGGCAATGTGCCGGAACTCGAAATGTACAACATCTTCAATATGGGCATCGGACTGGTGTTGGTCGTCGATCCGGCCAAGGCCGAAGAGGTCGAACGCATCCTCGACACGGAAAACGAACCCCACTACCGCGTGGGGCGGATCGTCAAGGACGTGGACGGCACCCGCGTGCAGCTGCACAAGTAGGCGCAAGCGCGCAAGCGGACTCGTTCACCGGCAAGACTTAACGGCTTAAGAAAAAGGAAAAACACATGGGTTCCAAGGTTTTGGTCATTGGTTCTGGCGCACGCGAGCACACCATCGCCTATACGCTGCTCAAAGCCCCCTCGGTCGACGGGGTCACCGTCATTCCCGGCAATCCCGGCATGGAACGCGACGGCATCACGACCTCGGCGCTGAGCCAGTCCAATCATGCGGCGCTGATCGACTATGTGAAGGACAACGGCATCGACTGGGTGTTCGTCGGCCCCGAAGTACCGCTGATGGAAGGCATCGTCGACGATTTCGAGGAGGCCGGCATCAAGGCGTTCGGTCCCGACAGGGCCGCCGCCCAGATCGAGGGCTCCAAGGACTTCGCCAAGCGCATCATGGAGAAGTACTCGATCCCCACCGCAGCCTACCGAACCTTCGATGAGCTCGAACCGGCGGCCGCCTATGTCAGGGAACACGGCGCCCCGATCGTCATCAAGGCCGACGGGCTCGCCGCCGGCAAAGGCGTGACCGTCGCCATGGACATCGACACCGCCCTGCAGGCCCTCGACGAGATTTTCATCAACCACCGCTTCGGAGCCGCCGGCGCCAAAGTCGTCATCGAGGATTTCCTCGAAGGTCAGGAATTCTCGCTGATGAGCTTCGTCAACGGTGAGGAATTCTGGCCAATGCCCATCTCCCAGGATCACAAGCGCGCCTACGACAACGACGAGGGCCCGAACACCGGCGGCATGGGCGCCTACTCTCCCGTGCCGCAAATCGGCCAGGACGTCGTCGACACCGCCATCGAGACCATCGTCCGTCCCATGTGCAAGGCCATGGTCGACGAAGGCGTGCCGTTCATCGGCATCCTCTACGCCGGCCTGATCGCCACCGCCGACGGCCCGAAGGTCATCGAATTCAACGCCCGCTTCGGCGATCCGGAAACCGAAGTCGTGCTGCCGCGACTCACCTCCGACCTGAACCTCGGCATCACCGCGATCCTCAACGGACAGGCCCCCGAATTCACCTGGACCGACAAAGGCGCCACCCTCGGCGTCGTGCTCGCATCCAACGGATATCCGACCAATGTCATCAAGGGCGCTCACGTACCCGCTATCCTCACCGACGACGACTCCCACGTCTATTATGCCGGCGTCGAATCCGATCCCGATTCCGGCGAACTTATCGCCAGTTCCGGCCGCGTCCTGCTCGTGCAGACCACCTCGGACTCCATCCGGGACGCCCAACACAAGGTCTACGGCATGCTTGACGGCATCGAAACCGAAGGCATGTTCTACCGTCACGACATCGGAAACAAAGCCTTGAAGAACTGACCGGCATCGCGACAGGGCCCCTTCCGCGGAAGGGGCCCTGTCATAGGCGGCGCACGGTACAATGATTGGGATTGAACGCAACAGATCGAAGGAGACTGCCGTGCGCAAGCATCCGGGCGACCTCGTGTCCCATATCCGCATCAACGAACGAGTCGAGCCAGTCGATCTGCCATCCGGAGAGGCCATCACCGTACGATGGTGGCCCGTGCCGAACGCCACGGCACACCGCGTGCTGCTCCTCGACCGCCCGCATGGCGGCACGACACTCTGGCGATCCGATCCCATCGGCAACGGCAATGAGGCCGTCCTCCCCGGCATTGCGACCACACCCGCATCCCGCCACTGGCTGGTCATCGAAACGACGTTCCCCGACGGGATCACAACGCATTCTGCGCCCGTCACCTTCGGCACGGCACCATCGAAGCTGCAGGACGAGCGGATCACACCCATCTGGGCGAGCCCGGCCACCGCCGCAGCCAACAAAGGCGAACAGGGCGACCCCAATGCGGGCACAGTCCCCGCGTTCTCGGGCCTGCGGGAATCCGACAGCGACGCCGGCGACGAGTTCTTCCAGCGTCCGACCATCAGGCAAACCAGGCACAACGGGCTCGGCTGGGCGTTCATGCGCCACGAATTCACACTGCCCGACGAGCCGGTCCTGTGGGCCACACTGCATGTCACCGCGGCAAGCGTCAAACCCGGACGGCAATTCGTCTACCGTGCATGGGTCAATGGCAAGTTCGTCGGACTTGGACCCACCTTCCCCACGCATGACGAGGCTCGCACCGACGGATTCGACGTCACGAACCTGCTCAAGCCAGGCCGGGCCAATGCCATCGGCGCACTGGCCTGGACGCTGGAGGACCGCCGCTTCCTCGCCCGGCTCGACATCACCCTGACCTCCGGCCGTACACTGCATATCGGCACCAATCACGATTGGAAGGCCATCGTGGGCAACGCCGCCTATCCGGATTCACTGTCCACCGGCACCCAATACTGCGAGTCGCCCGCCGAGGATCTCCAGACCCGGCACTATCCCTTCGGCTTCGCGCAGCCGTCATTCAACGACTCGGCATGGGCGCCGGCCGAAGAGCAGCCGCCGTTCGCCCGGTTGGAGCCCAATCCCGCCGACAAAGTAACCGTCGTCTACAACAAGCCCGCATCGGTCAGCCGCACCCCCAACGGCCACGTGATCATCGACTTCGGTCGCGCATGGATGGGAGGCATCCGTCTGACGCTCGCATCGCCGCTCGACTCGGATGCGGATATTCGCATCCGCTACGGTGAAGTGCTGAATCCGGACGGGTCGGTCAAATACCGGCTCAGCGCCTTCAACACCTATGAGGAGACGTGGCATATCACCCCCGACGCCCCCGCCGTCGAAACCTGGGGACTCAAGGTCTTCCGCTACGTCGAGCTCATCGGCGCCGACGACGACGCCTCCCAAGCCGCCGTGCAGGCCATCGCCGACCACCCCGAAACCGTCGCGGCCTCCGCCATCGTCTACCCTTTCGACAAGCAGACCGGTTCGTTCCAGTCCAGCGACACCACGCTCAACCGCGTATGGGAACTGTGCCGCAACACCATCGAGGCGTTCAGCGGACCGATCTACGCCGATTCCTGGACCCGCGAGCGTGCAGCCTATGAGGCGGACGCCTGGCTGCAATGGCGGTCCCATCTTGCGCTCGACGACGCGCCAAGCGTGGGGGCATATTCCATCGACTATCTCATCGCCAATCGCACATGGCCCACCGAATGGCCGTTGTACCTGATTCTCGCGGTGCACGACGCGTGGATGGCCACCGGCTCACTCGCCCAGGCCCGCCGCGAATATGATCGGCTCGCCGGACTGCTCCCCGATCGCCATCTTGACGACCGTTCCGGCTTCATCGTCAAGGACCCGGGCGATTCCTCGGCGACCGACGGCGACCTGGTCGACTGGCCGCCGGCGGAACGCGATGGATTCACCTTCGGTCGCGTGAACACCGTGATCAACGCACTGGCCTCCCAGGCATACGCGGATATGGCCGATCTGGCCAAGGCCCTGGGGCGCGCCGACGACGCGGCCCGGTATGCTGGCGTCTCCATGCGTATGCGCCAGGCGATCAACGACAGGCTGTTCGACGACTTTCAGGGCGCCTATCTCGACGGCATCGATTCCGGCCCGGACGGCACACTCATCAACCACGCCTCCGAACACGCCTCGGCATTCGTCCTGGCCTTTGCCGACGTGCCGCGGAAGCGTCTCCCCCGTCTCGCCAGATTCCTCGGGGCCAAGGGCATGGCCTGCTCGGTATACGCGGCGGCCATCCTGCTTGAGGGGCTGTACCGGCATGGTTTCGGCTCGCTGGCCACCAAGCTCATCGCCTCGCACAGCCATCCCCGCAGCTGGTGGAACATGCTCCGCGCCGGCGCGGGCGGCACGTCGGAAGGCTGGGACGTGTCGATCAAGGGCAATACCACCTACTCGCATCCCTGGGCGTCGTCCCCCGCATACCTCCTGCCTCAGGGCATGCTCGGGATTCGCCCCATCGAACCGGGATATCGCTGTTTTGAGGTCCGACCGCAACTTGACGGCGTCCGGCACGCCTCCGCCACCCTGCCATGCCCCTACGGCGAGATACGCGCCGACGCGCGATTAGGCGAGGCCGGCACCACGGAGCTCGAACTCGACGTACCCGCCATGACCCGCGCCACCGTGCGGATCAACGGCACGGCAGTCACCGTTCAGGGACCGCGGCACATCGTCTGTGACGGGTCTTCGCAGACGTCTCTCCTCCCCGAAAACAAGGGTTGAGCTATCCCCCGCCCCTTGTTAAGCTTGCTGCTGGAGTTTTATTTGCAGCATCTCATGTAGGCGGGTATACGTTCATGATTTCCAAAATCCTTTTGGGATTACCAGGCGCCGATTTCCGCAAATCCGTATGGCTGGGTGTGCTTTCGGCGCTTGCGTCCCTATGCGAAGTGACGATGGTGATAGTCGTCTGCCTGACTGCGGGCAATCTGCTGGGCCTGTCCGTTCCCCCATGGACCCTGCCCATTGCGGGCGACACCACGGCGGCGCTGATCACCATGGTGGTGCTGATCGTCGTCGAGTTGGCGGCCAGATGGGCCTCCAACTTGATCTCCATCGCCGTGGCGGGCAAACTGAGCGACCAATTGGCCGACGCCATGTATCTGGGCATGTTCCGCCCCGAGCGCAACAATGCGGCGCGAATCCAGCGGGACGACGAAAACAAGCCGCTCGCCAACCAATCGCTGGCATTGCTGTCGGTTGAGGGAACCAAGGCCATCATCAACTATTTCACCGGCTATATTCCCAATTTCATTCAGGTGATGGGCGTGCTGCTGGTCACCGCCATCACGGTCATGCCGCTGAACTGGGCCGCCGGGCTGGCGCTGATCCTCGGCATGGTGGCGCTGCCCGTGGCCGCCAACGCCTCGCGCGCAAAGGACATGGCCGTGCAGATGAAGCAGCTCAAGGAATACGAGCACGTGGGCCTGCATTTCGAAGAGGCGCTGCGCGGCCTCGGCACGCTGAAGATCTTCAACGCCGACCATCGCACCGCGAAAAACCTCCATAAGGATTCCGAAGGGTTCCGCCGCATCACGATGGATGTGCTCGCCGGGCAGCTGCGATCCCTGATCGCCTCCGATCTGGTGATTTATCTCGCCGTGATACTGGCGACGGTGCTTGCCATCATCACAGGCGGCGACTCGGCTAATTCGATGATGGTGGCCGTCATCGTCATCGTGGCCGGCGTCAGGCTGTTCGCCCCGGAGCGCCAGCTGGTGTATCTGTCGCATCAGGCGGCGGTCGCCATCAAACAGGGCAGGGCCATCACCGCAGCCATCGGACACGGTAGGAACAACGCGGCAGCCTCGCCATCCAGCAACGCCGCCGACACGAACTCGGCTCAAACTGCTCAGACGACTCAGACGACTCCGGACGCACAGCCGCTCCGCATCAACGACGGCATTGTCGCCAAGGGGCTGAGCTTCACCTATGCCAACGGCTTCAAGGCACTGCGCGACATCGATCTCAATCTGCCGGTGATGGGCCATGTGGCGATTTGCGGCCCCTCCGGATCCGGCAAATCCACTCTGGCGAGCCTGTTCACCGGAGAGCGGCGCGACTACGAGGGCAGTTTGAAAATCGGCGGCGTGGAGCTGCGCGACATACGCCAGCAGCAGCTCATCGACATCGAAACCGTGGTGCGCGGCACCGACCACCTCTTCTCCGGTTCGCTGCGCTACAACCTCGACCCGGCGGCCAGGGGATTCAACAACCACGACTTCGACGCCGTGCTGCGCGGCGTGGATCTCGACAGGGAGATCTCCGACCGCACCGGGTACAAAACCCAGGTGGAGCCCAATGGCGGCAACTTCTCCGGCGGCCAGAAGCAGCGGCTGATCATCGCCCGCGCCCTGTTGCGCCACACTCCGATCTACATTTTCGACGAGGCGACCAGCGCGGTCGACCGCGACCATGACGAGACGCTGTCCAATCTGATCACCCGTTTGGCGCAGAACGCGCTGGTCATCACCATCACCCACCGTCTGGCGGGCATCCGCAACGCCGACGACATCATCGTGCTTGACCGTGGAGTGATCGCCGAACAAGGCGACTTCTACACGCTGATCAACGGCGATGGCCTGTTCGCCGCCGAATGGCAGGAGCAGGAGCGCCTGGAGCGCACGGACGCCACGTCCGGCGACGACACCAATGACGACCGCGGCGACAGCTTCGTCGCCGCAACACCTGACGATTCGGAGGTGGCGCAATGATCGCCCGCATGTTCCGACAGATCAAACCGCTGATCGGCGTTGAGATCAAAGCCATTGTCTGCGGCTCCCTCGGCTATCTGCTGGCGGTGTTCGCGGTGTTGTCCGGCGTTATCGGCGTGGTCGGCTGGTTCCGGGGCGCGCCCAATTGGGCGATGATCGCGGCTGCCATTGCCTGCGGTCTGCTGTCCGGGCCGTGCGCCTATGGTGAGCAACTCAACAACCACGAGCTCGCGTTCCGTCTGCTTCGCGACATTCGCACCGCGGTGTTCGACAAGATGCGCCGGCTTGCCCCGGCCAAGCTCAAGGAGCGAGGCCGCGGCAATCTGGTCACCGTGCTCACCGAAGACATCGAGCTGCTTGAACTGTTCTACGCCCACACGCTCTCCCCCATCGCCATTGCGGCGATCTGCTCCATCGTCAACAGTGTGGTGCTCGCCATCATCAATCCATGGCTGGGATTGGCCGCCATCGTCTCGTATGCGCTGGTGGGCGTCGCGTTGCCGGTGATATTCGCCAAGGCGATCGGGCAAACCGCGTTTGAGGAGCGCGAGCGCCAGGGCCGGCTGCATACGGATCTTCTGGAATCGCTGGATGGACGACGCGAACTCATTGCGCTGGACGCGAGCCGCAACACCCAGGCGCGTCTCAAGGCCGACACCGATGCGACGACCGCGGCGCGACGCGAAACCCGGCGCGTGACCGGCGCCAACTCGCTGACCACCGACATCGTCACGTTGGTATGCATCGCCATCTTCACACTGCTCGTGTGGTGGCAAATCGAACTCGGCGGCATGACGGATCCGGGCATGACGCTGGGCGCGCTGGGCGCGTTCATCGTCTCGTTCCCGCCGGTGATCGCGGTGTCCCGTCTGGGTTCGGGCATCCAGCCGACCTTTGCCGCCGCGCGACGCGTCTTCGCCTTGATGGACGAGGAGCCGGCCGTCCGCGAGCATGAAGGCGACAGCGGCGCCATGCTCGCCGAGTTCACCGGCATCACCGCATCCGAAGTGACCTTCCGCTATCCCTCCGGCCCACAGGCGCTGCGCGATGTGAACCTCACGATCCGCCCCGGGGACATCATCGGCGTGCAGGGGGAGAACGGCGCTGGCAAGTCCACGCTTATCGACGTGCTGATGCGCTTCCGCGACGTGTCGGGCGGCGAGATCACGATCTGCGACCAGCCGATCGAAAACGTGAACACCGCGTCGCTCCGCGCAACGGAAACACTGGTCAGCCAGAACGTGTTCATATTCTCCGACACCCTGGCCGGCAATATTGCCATTGCTCGCCCGGACGCCACCCGCAGGGAGATCTCCGACGCCGCGCACGCCGCCTGCCTTGACGAGGTGATAGACCAGTTCCCGGAACGGCTCGACCATATGCTGGTTCGCAATGGCTCGGAACTGTCCGACGGACAGAAGCAACGCATTGCCGTGGCTCGTGCGTTCCTCAGCCGCGCACCCTTCATGTTGTTCGACGAGCCGACCAGCAATATGGATGCCCTGACCGAAGGCCAGGTAATGCGCGCGCTCATCGACCAGCAGCACGGACGAGCCTATCTGATCGTCTCGCATCGTCCAGCCGTACTCGCCTATGCCAGTCGGGTGCTCACCATGAGGGACGGGCATCTGTGCTAGCGGCGTGACGACGGCCTTACGCCGACAGCCTGCAGCATTGCGAACTCAAACCGGCCGCGCTCACCGTCAGCTCGGCCGGTTTTGCATGTCGCGGCAATGCGTTCGGAACACGGATGATGGCTTGGGCCCGACCGAAATACGTGGTGCAACCAGGCGAGGCGAGCTCATCTCGGGTGATGGGGTTGGCGCTGGCAACACCGAGCAGCTCCGCGCCGACATCAATGGCAGCCTGATTCAGCGATACGGTGATCTCGCGATCCGCCGAGGCGTGCAGCAGACCTTTGCGATCGGTCAACTCGATATCGCAATACACCAGCGAGGTCTCGGCATTCCGGCCCGCTTGGGACCGGCGGATCGGGTCGCATTCCGCACCCCCAACCGCCGACTGCAGCACCGTAATCATGAGTTCGTCCGGATTGGCCGAACGAATCGCGTCACGTGCGATCTCGCATCCCCGCGCATCCAAGCTGACCGCGACCAGGGTACCGGGCTCATAGGGCATGGCAAAGTCGGCGCAGCATCGACGCACCGGCGCAACGCCAATCGTTTTGCCATTGAGTTCCAAGCGAACCGACTTGCCGCCGGAAAACACCTGGACAAAGGCCAGCTGGTCTTCGAACCCATGCCATGACCAGCTGCGCACGCCATCATGGCCGCGTTCTATGAACCGCATGGTCCGTTTCACCCCGCGCAGCAGGGTCATGGGCCGAACGGTGATATACGGACTATGGCGGTTCCCGGTGACGACCGCCCGATAGTAGGCCTGAGATGTCGCATATCCGGTGATGTCGATCAGACCCGAGGCGCCCAGCAAGGCCGGATACCGGCGGTAGGGCGCGGTGCGTCCGCGCACAAAACCAAGCCGGTCTCCGTGCCCGGCGTACCAGCCGTCCACATTGCGCGCCCCCTCATACGCCCATGCGCTCACCGACGCCTCGCCGATGTAGTCCCAGCCGGTCCACACGAAATCGCCGATGAGATACGGGTTGCGCCGGATGGCTGGCCAGTTGCGCGCAATATCCTGCGGATACGTTTCGGAGGCGCAGAACACTCGATTCGGATACCGCCGATGCCAATATTCCGGACCTTCCTTGCAGTAGTTCAGTCCCGCTATGTCGACGCGTTCAAACACGTCCCTGGTCTGACGGTCCATAACGCCGCTGCGCACCGCCAACGGCATGAGCCGATCAATCAGCGTGAGCAGAGCCGGCCCGGAGGCGCGCTCCAGCGTGGTGTTGAGACCCGGCTTCCCCTCCACCGAGGGGTCCGGCTCGTCCACTCCGGCTTTGGTTCCCGCCGCCACCAGCAGCGAGATCGTGTTCACGCAGTCGATAACCGGTCTGGTCGGGTCGATGCCGTGAATGCGATCGACCATCATCCCCGCCATGGTTGCGGCGCGCGGCGACTTGGTGTCGGCGATCTCGTTGCCGATGGAATACAGCACCACGCTGGGATGATTCCGGTCCTTGCGCGCCATCGCATCGAGTTCGGCCGGCCAACAATCACGGAACCACGAGGCGAAATCATATGGGGTCTTATGCATCCACCACATGTCGAAGGCCTCGTCCATCACCAGCAGCCCGACCTCGTCGCACGCGTTCAGAAATGCCTTCGACAGCGGATTATGGGCGGATCGCACGGCGTTGAACCCTGCCGCCTTGAGTATGCGGGCACGCCGGAATTCGGCCTGTGGCAAGGTGGCGGCGCCCAGGATGCCATTGTCGTGATGCACGCAGCCGCCGTTCAGCAGCACGCGTTGGCCGTTCACCGTCAGTCCGCGCCGTGCATCGCAGGCCAGCGCACGAATGCCGAACCGCTCGAGATGTTCGTCCACAACGTCGCCGGTCGCATGGTCACGAACCGTAAGGCGGCAGACATACAACGCGGGGTGGTCCACCGACCACAGATCGGCATGGGGCACCCGCGCGACGAGACGACTTGCCTCTCCCGACGCGATCGCCACACAGGATCGTTGCGCACGATAGTCCTCGTTGCGGAACACTTCGGCGCATACGTCATGCCGACGGTTGCCGTCGCCGTCCAGCGGCCCTCCAAGCGGCCTTTCGATATCGATCCCGATTTCGGCGGTGCCGTCGGCTCCCACGTTCAACGTGGCGACCCTCACCGCATCGGGCCTGATCGCCAGCTCGCCCTCTGACCGCCACAGCCATACCGGACGGAAGATTCCGGCCCCGGAATACCAACGGCTGTTCGGTACCGCGGTATTGTCCACCGCTACCAGCATCTCGTTGTCGCCGCTGTGCAGAGCCGGCCTCAGGTCGACGAAAAAGTTGCCGTACCCATAGGAGTGTCGCGCGAGCATGCGCCCATTCACACTCACCACGGCCTGCGGATAGACGCCTTCGAATTCCAGCAGCCATTGGCCTCGAGGCTCATCGCCAGTCACCGTGAATCGACGGCGGTATTCATAGGCGCCGCCCGGATAGTACCCGCTGTTATATGAATTGGCTGTCGCGGGATTACGCCGCTCATGGATCATCGCGTCATGCGGCAATGTGACGCTCAGCCATCGAGCTTGCGCGGCATGGGGAATTCCGCCTTGTTCATCCTTGATTTTGCGGAATTCCCAACCGTCGTTCCAGTCAACGCGTTTCATACCGCACCATTGTAGCCATCGCCGTTCAGCACAACGATGGTCCGATCCCCTCGAGAGATCATTCAGTGGCACCGTGGGAAAGCGGCGCCCGCAGCATATATGAAGGCGCTCCCGTCACACCGTCAGGCGGGCAATGGGAGCGCAGCTCATTGATGGAGTTCGATCACTTGACGGCGTCGGCGAACTGATCGACCAGCGCGTCCATCCAATCGGTCAGGTCACTGTACTGACTCGGCATCTGCTCGGTCAGCTCGACGATCGGCACGTTCGCCGCCTTGGCGGCATCGGTGATCTGATTGGTGGTGGAGTCGGCCTCCTGGGTGTTGAAGACCAGCAGCTTGATGGATCCGCCGGCGAGGGTGTCGGTGTATTCCTTGATGTCGGACGGGCTCGGCTCGCTTTCGTTCGCGGAGGCCTGCGCGTAGCCGGAGGGCGTGGCGTCCTTCATGCCCAGATCGTCGGCAAGATACCAAGCCACGGACTCGGTTGCCGCGTACGGAAGACCCTGCAGCTTCGAGGAAGCTTCCTTGATCTTGGACTCGGTTGCGGATTCCTTTTGCTTCCAGGCTTTGTTGAGATCCTCGAACTTGCTCTTCTGGTCCGGCAGCGCCTTCTCATAGGCCGCGGTGATCGCGTCGGCGGTCTTGGTGCGCACGTCGGCGGAGAACCACACATGCGGGTTGTCACCCTCCTGCTTGCCGGCGGTTGCAGCGGCGTCAACCAGCGTCGTCTTGGTGGATTCGGCGGCCTTGGATGCCCACGGATCGTAATCGGCGCCGTTGACCACGGTCACGGCGGCGTCCTTGAACTTGGCGACGTCCTGGCTGGTCGGCTCGTATTCATGTGCTTCGACGTTGGTGTTGGTCATGATCTCGGTGACATCAACCAGATCGCCGCCGAGGTCCTTGGCCACGGAGCCCCACTGGTTGATCGAGGCGACGACGGAGATCCTGCCGTCGGACGAGGCCGCGGACGACGTTGCATTGCCGTTATTGGTTGCCGAGGAGGATCCACATGCGCCTACAGACAGCAGAGTGACGGCGGCGACCGATGCGGCCAGCGTGCGCGTAAGCATTGATTTGATGGACATCTTCCTTTTTCCTTTCCCGATATCTCCATTTAGGAATGATTCTCATTCTTTCATTCCGACATGGAAGTATAGCACTGTATTGAGACTTGTTATCATTTTCTTGCCAGCACACGTCGCATTACCACATCCCCCGAATATGCGACAGCGTCCTATCGCTCGATGCGCCTCTGCGCCACAAGGCGACCGGCTGTGCAATCAGCAGCCACCAAATCATGAAGATCCACGGCATGGGCATCGGCATGGACGATTGCGAGCGGGTCGGCCAGAACCCTCACAATACGATCGGCATCACGCACCCGCCGATTGGCCTCCGCCACGTCATGAAGCCGCGAAGAGCCGGAATCAACCAACGGCAGCTCAAGAATATGCCCGGCCTCGCGGATCAACCTGGAGGCTACCACGCCACGGGACCTCGAATCCAACACGGCATCATCCCCGGAACCGCACAGGCACAACTGATCGTCATCAAACAGCTCCGACTCAAACTCATTCAAACCCACGGCAGTGGCAACCACCGTCGAATTGACCACGCACGGCAGCTCCCCCAGCACCGACAATTCATCAAGATACCGGGCCACGGCAGTCCCCTCCAGCCCGAGAGGCAGGCAGACGAGTAACACATCGGACCGCCCACAGGAATCCGCCAACACATGCGAGAGATCATGCTTCACCGCGCATGTCAGACAGCACTCGTCCTCCCCGATCACTCGTCGACTCCCCTCGCCAAACGCCATGGGATTGAGCTCGGAGCACACGACCGCATACCCCGCCTCGCAACCATCGTCGGCCCTCACGTCATACATGACCGCACACACGGACGGGCATGAATCGGTCAGAGAAAACGACACGGCGTCCAGACTGAACCGATCCACACCGGTCAGCAGCACCACATCAACCAACGGCCACCCCCCGCCATTACCGGACGACACAGGATCCCCTTCGGCGTTTCCCCATAATTGCAACGATGAACGCGACATGACAGCCTTTCCCAACGGGGCAAAGCACACCCCCAATTTGACGATAATGATTTTCAGTAGCTATAGTTACCGCCATGAGCAAACATTGTCAAGTTCTGGGAACGCATGCCGGCAGAGGCAACAGCGTCTCGCACTCACACAGAAAAACACGCCGCACCTTCGAGCCGAACCTCCAGAGGAAACGCTATTACGCCCCCTCCCTTGGACGCGTCATCACACTGGAAGTCTCCGCAAAGGGCATCAAAACCATCGACCGACGGGGCATCGACTCCATAGTCGCCGAGTTGGTCGCGCGCGGCCGCCTCAAAGGGTGATCCCAGCCGGACACCAAATTTGGCATCGCCCGCTTTTTATCGTTCTCCTTTACGCGGGCGGTGCCGCTCATCGCACAAACCCACACCCGACACGCACAAAGAAAAGAAGGGGAAGCCTCATGGCGAAAGCAACGGACATCCGTCCCGTCATAACCCTGCGATCCACCGCAGGAACGGGATTCACCTACACAACAACCAAGAATCGCCGCAATACGCCGGACCGGCTTGAGTTGCTGAAATTCGATCCCGTCGTCAGAAAACGCGTCATCTTCAAGGAAACCCGCTAAAGGCTGATCAACAATGGCAAAAACAAGCAAACGAGTCAAACAGCTTCAACGAGAGCGCACCGTCGCCAAATACGCACAGCGCCGCGCACAGTACAAACGAGATTCGGTCAACCCGCACCTCAGCCAGGAAGAACGCGACCAGGCCATGCGCAAATTGCACGCCCTACCAAGGGATGCCAGCCCCACACGGCTGCGAAACCGCGACCAGACCGACGGCCGCCCACGCGGATACTTCCGAGTGTTCGGACTCTCCCGCATCAATCTGAGGGAAAAGGCCCACAAGGGCGAGCTGCCCGGAGTCGTCAAATCCAGTTGGTGACGGCCTCGATCGCCGCCGCCACTGAAACCATCAGGAGAACCACAATGAAACAAGGCATACATCCCGCATACGGCCCAGTCGTCTTTCGCGACCAGTCGACGGGCAAGGCGTTCCTCACCCGATCAACGCTCGCGGCACGGGCGGACAAGCTCCCCGCCATCACCTGGGAGGACGGCAATGCCTACCCCCTCATCAACGTGGAGGTCACCAGCGACTCGCACCCGTTCTACACAGGTCGCGCCATGGTGCTCGACACAGCCGGCCAGGTTCAGAAATTCAAGCGCCGCTATGGCGGAAAGGACACGAAACGATGAAGGTCAAAGCTTCCATCCGCTCCTTGCTGCGTAAGGACGGATCGATGGTCGTGCGTCGCCGCGGCCATCTGTACGTGATCAACAAAAAGAACCCGCGCTGGAAAGCGAGGCAAGGCTGATGGCACTGCCCAAATACAAAACATCCCGAGCGAACACGCATTCGCGCCGAGCCAACTGGAAGGCAAAGCCCGTCGATCTCGCCACAGTGGCCACGCCCGACGGGCGCACGGTCAAGGTGCCTCAGCACCTTGCGGCAGCCGTGCGGAAAGGATATCTGCACATCGACTAATCGCATCGCCACGCCGTCATCGGCGCGGCAAACGCACCAATACCGATAGAAATCATCGAGCATCGTAAAAAGAGGCCGGGATATTCGCAGCGACTCAACACCGCGCGAACACCCCGGCCTCTTCTGTTTATCGTTCGAATGCCGACATATCGTCAGGCAGCGAGCTCGCTCTTCAACTCCTTGAGATCGGCGAGGATCTCTTCATGGCACTTCTCATTGGTGTCGAACGCAAGGTGGCAGAACGCACACTCGTGGTTCTCGGAGTTCTCACGGCAGGCCTTGCCGCAATGCTTACCCTCGCACTTATCGCAGTCGGAATCGTTGCAGCAGTCGCCATCGGAGCAGCAACCGCAGCAGCCGCAAGCGGCAACGCCGTGCTCGTGCCTGGACGGATCGAACTTGGCCAAGACGTCCTTGTCGACTGCGAAAACGCCTTCCTCGGTAACGATTTCATAAGCGTGCTTGTCGTAGTTCTTGACGGTCATCTCGCAATTCCTTTCATTGTCATGCATTACGTTTTCCGTGGGTATATTACGGACACGCTCCGTGTGGGGGAAAATCAATGAGAGTAATTATCAGATTCCGCTATCGTGCCGCTCGAAACGACTGACCCCGCGACATGTTCGTCATGACGTGATTGGTTTTGCGATTGCACGCATCTCGGACAAATACCGAAAATCTCCAGATCATGGTCGACATCCCGATAACGCAGATACGCCACCGCCTTGTCGATCCACCGTTCAAGTCCCGGCACCTCGATTTCCACGGTGCGCCCGCATATGCGGCAGATGACATGATGATGGTGTTTGCCATCCGAGCACTCACGGTAGAACGTCTCACCATCGACATGAATGACATCCACCTCCCCGCGCTCGGCCATCAGTTTCAGATTTCGGTATACGGTCGCGGCTCCAACTTTAAGATTGCGGCGTTTCAGCACCTCGATTACCTGTTGCGCGGAGACGAAACGCCGCGCATCGCCCAAAGCCTGCGCAATGAGCAGCCTCGGCCTAGTGACACGTTCCTTCGCGACGCTCTTAGCATCCACCACAAGCGGCACCCCTTTCGGGAAGCACAGCTTTGGCACAGCGTGGAATCCACACACTCCACATGCGCGACACGCATGCCCCTTTCCTTGTTGCTAACGATTCTCATTTGCTATGATATCTCGCGTCACGGAACTTTCTCAGCGAACTTTCCACACAGCGATCATCGCAGGCAAGTCGCAGAGGACATGAATTCCGATTGGCACATCAACTGGGTCACATACCCCCAGCAACAGAACAAAAGGTAGAAAGAGAAGAGCATGAGCCAATCAAACGGCATCAATCCCGACAATGCCACTTCGTCGACAACGTCGAAAAGAAGCCGCATGGCCTCGCTGGCCGTAACGTTCGTCGCAGGGCTGGCCATCGGAGGACTCGTCATCGGCGGTGTCCTTCAGGCCACAAAGGCGAAAACCGGCCTACCATCCACGGACAACTTGGCAACGTCCATTTCCGAAACCTCATCCGACCGATGCAGCACAACCTTCAACGTCGTCGCATCCGTCAACCAGTGGGGTTCACTCGCGCAGGAGCTGGGCGGCGCGTGCGCCCAAGTCACCTCGCTGATCAATTCGACGGCGGCGGATCCACATGACTACGAGGCGACGCCCGCCGACCTCGCCAAACTCTCCAAAGCGGACATCGTCGTGCTCAACGGCGCCGGATACGACGGATGGGCGGAGAAGGCCCAACTCGATCCGTCCAAGCAGACGATCGTCAACGTGGGTGACATCATGGGGATAACGGCCACGGAAGAACACAGCCACGAACACGAAGAGGGCGAAGGGCACCACCACCATCACGGAAGCGTCAATCCGCACCTGTGGTTCAGCCCCGAAGCGGTGTTGAAGGCCTCCCAAGCCATCACCAGCGCATATGTCGACCGGGCGGGCGGCAACAGCGACACCGCGGCCACCGCACAACGCCATTCGAACGAGTGGAACGCCGATTACGCCGATTTCGTGGCCCTAGTCAACGAGGGGCGATCACAGAATCTGCAACGCCGCTACGTGGCAACCGAATCGATTATCAGCTATCTGCTGGAGTACACCGGCGCGGTGGACCACACGCCAGCCACGTACACCAACGCAATGAACAACGATGCCGAGCCCAGTGCCGCCGACCTTAAAAGCGCGCTCGACACGGTGAGCGGACCGGACGTGGACATTTTGGTGATCAACCCGCAGGAGATGGGAGGCTTCGCGCAAAAGCTCAACGATGCGGCAACAGCGGCCGGCAAAACCATCGTATCCGTCACCGAACAGCTGCCGGAAAACCAGAAGACCCTGCTGGGCTGGCTCACCGTCATAGCTCATCAGGTCATGGCCAACGACACAATGAACGGCTGGTTCCTGACCCAGGACGTCAAGGACCGCTCGCTGTCAGACTATACGGGCGACTGGCAGTCGGCATACCCGCTGCTGCAGAACGGCAGCCTGAAGAAGGTCATGGAGGCGAAGGCCAAAACCGGCGATATGACCGAGGACGAATACACGAAGTATTACGACACCGGCTACAAAACCGACGTGGACCACATCTCGATCAACGGCAGCCAGATCACCTTCACCCGTGGGGACAAGACGGCAACCGCCACCTACGAATATTCCGGATACAAGATACTGGACTATGCCAAGGGCAATCGAGGCGTCCGGTTCCTCTTCACCGCCACCGGCGACGTGCCGGACGGCGCGCCAAAGGCCGTGCAGTTCTCCGACCACGGCATCGCACCGGGCAAGGCGGCGCATTTCCACATCTTCATGTCCGACTCGCAAGAAAACGGACTGAAGGAGCTGAACAACTGGCCGACCTATTATCCCGCGTCAATGAGCGCCGACGAGGTGGCCACCGAAATGCTGGCCCACTAGTCGCACCGCACCGATGGGAGGGGGCTTGGAATCTGACGATCCCAAGCCCCCTCCCATTGCCTGGCCGACGCGCAGCCAGCCGCGCACAGGACAAGCCGATCAGCCGGCATTCGTTTCGCGTAGCGCCTTCTGACATTCGGGACATAGGCCGAACACTTCGACGGTATGACTGGACACCGTGAAGCCGTATTGCGCGGCGACCTTGCGAACCCAAGCTTCGCTCGGTGGCTCGATCTCCATGGTGCGCCCGCAGCGCGTGCACACCAGGTGATGATGATGCTCGTCGTCGCCGCACAATCGGAACAGCTGCTGACCACCCATTCTGATCGTGTCCGCAGCGCCCGAATCGGCCAGCGCGTTGAGCTGCCGGTAGACGGTGGCCAGACCTATTTTGACACCCTCATCGGCCAGACGACGATGCAGGTCCTGCGCGGAGATGAACTCCTCGCTGCGTCTCAGCGTCTCGCGAATGATCTCCTTCTGCCTGGTATGCCTCACCGGGCGTTCCGGACTGGTCGTTGCCATTGCGTTACTTTCCCTCACCGGACAGGCGGACCGGCTTCACGTCGCGCCAGCAGCCAGTCGCCTCCAAGGCATCGACAGTGGCGGCGGGATCATCGGTGAGCACAGTGATATGACCCATCTTGCGATCGTGGCGCACCTCGGCCTTGCCGTAATCGTGCACATTCCATTCCGGATGATCCTGAATCAGCGCACGCGTGGGCTCCACATGCTGGCCAAGCACATTCACCATGACGGCCGGGGACAGCAGCTTCGGTTGGGGCAGCGGCCAGCCGGCGATACCGCGGATATGCGCGTCGAACTGGTCGATGGAACACGCCTCGATGGTGTAATGCCCGGAATTATGCGGGCGAGGGGCCAGCTCGTTGACGATCACCCGATCATCCGGCGTGACGAACAGCTCGATGGCGAGCGTGCCGGCGAGTTCGAAGCCCCTGGCCAGACGAACGGCGAGCTCATGCGCCTCACGGGCCACATGGCCGCTTACCGCGGCCGGAGCGATGGTCATATGCAGGATGTTGTTGCGATGCTCATTGCGCACGATGGGGAACGTGACGAAATCCCTGCCATTGCCCGACACCAGGATCGAAGCCTCGAAGGCGAAATCCACGAACCCCTCGAGAATGGAGGGCGGGAACCCACCGCCTCGATCGCCACGCGCGCGGATCTTCTCCAAGTCGGCGTCGGAGCGCAGCACGCTCTGCCCATGCCCGTCATATCCGCCGGAACGGGTCTTCAGCACGGCCGGATAATGGATCTCATCAAGGGCGGCGTCCAGTTCCTCGAAATTGTTCACCGCACGCCACGGGGCCGTGGCGATGCCATGCTTGTTGATGAAGGTCTTCTCATTGACGCGATCCTGCGTGACGCGCAACAGGTCGGTGCCCTGCGGCGCCGCGGTGATGCCACGCACCTCGTCGATGGCATCGGCGTCCACATTCTCGAACTCATACGTCAGCACGTCGGATTTGACGGCCAGATCGTGAATGGCGGTTTTGTCGTCATACTCGGCGGTAATCTGAAAATCCGCCACCTGCGCGGTGGGGCAATCAGGGGTCGGATCAAGCACGCCGATGCGGAAACCCATGTATTTGGCGGATAGCGCCATCATGCGGCCAAGCTGGCCACCGCCGACAATACCGATGGTCGCACCAGGCATCAGCCGCTCGATACGACCGTTTGTTTCCTCAGACAAGCTGGGCATTGGACTGGGCCACCTTCTCCTTCAGGGAATCACGGTATTCCTGCAATTCGGTTGCAAGACGCTCATCATTGACGGACAGGATCTGCACGGCCAGCAGACCGGCGTTCGTGGCACCTGAATTGCCCACGGCGGTGGTCGCGACGGGAATACCTCCAGGCATCTGCACAATCGACAGCAGCGAATCCCAGCCGGACAGCGCATGCGAGCGCACCGGCACGCCGATAACCGGCAACGTGGTCTGCGCGGCGACCATGCCGGGCAGATGCGCGGCTCCGCCGGCGCCGGCGATGATCACCTTGAAGCCGTTGCCACGAGCCGCGTGGGCAAACTCACCCATCAGCTCCGGGGTGCGGTGAGCGGAGATGACCTGCTTGTGATAGGCGACATGGAACTGGTCCAGAATGTCGCAGGCGCGCTTCATGGTCTCCCAGTCGCTCGCCGATCCCATGATGACGGCGACCTCGGGGGTGGCGGTTTGTTCAGTCATAGTCGATAACCTTCCGCGAATTGAGAATAACAATCACTGTACGCCTAAAGATCGATAACGACCTTGCCGAACACATCACCGCCATCGAGGCGCGCGAAGGCATCGTTTGCGGCATCCAGACCGGCATAGCGGGAATCGATGGTCGGATGCAGGTCGGAATGCTCCACGAATCGCAGCAGTCGGGCGAAATTCTCCCGCGATCCCATGGTCACGCCCTGCACGCGGATGTCCTGGAAGAACACGCGGGTCAGTTCGGCCCCCGGCTGGTCGCCGCTGGTCGCCCCACAGATGGCGACGGTACCGCCAGGACGCACCGAACGCACCGAATGCCCCCACGTGGCGGCGCCCACGGAATCGATCACCGCATCCACCTTGCGCGGCAGACGAGCGCCGGCTTCGAAGGCGGCGTCGGCGCCGATGGCGAGGGCGCGCGTCCGCTTGGCCTCGGAACGGGACGTGACGAATACCTCAAGGCCCGCGGCATGGGCGAGCTGGATCGCCGCGGTTGCCACGCCGCCGCCGGCACCCTGGATGAGAATGGTGTCGCCGGGCTTGACCCGCGCGGCTTCGAACACCAGCGAATAGGCGGTCAGCCAGCTGGTGCCGAGCGCGGCGGCCTCGCCGAAGTCGAGATTGCGCGGCTTGGCGAACACGTTGGCGCTCGGCACCGACGTTTTCTCGGCCAACGTGCCCGGATAGCGCTCGGAGAGGATCGAACGGCGCTCCCCCGGGGCCACGCCGCTGCCGTCAGTGCCGATGAAGGTGTACAGCACCACCTCGCTGCCGGCCTTGAGCCCGTGCTTGCCGGGAATGTCCTCGTCGAGGACGCCGGCGGCATCGGTGCCGAGAATCATCGGCGTCTGCCCGGCCGACAGCCCCACTCCGGCCAGACTCCACAGATCATGGTGGTTCAGCGTCGCGGCCTTGACGCTGACGGTCGACCAGAACGGCCTGGGTTGCGGTTCCGGCCGCTCCCCCACGCCGAGCTGTCCCAGCGGATCCTCCCGACTCACACCTGCTGCGTACACGGCCTTCATTGACTTGCTCCTTCATATGTCCGCGGACTGACGCAAGGCACGCGCGTCCGACCCCACTGCCCAACAGGTCGTATTGTCTCGCATCTGGCCGACGAGCGCCACGGAAGCGCATCGCATCCGGTCCCGCCCGGCCACCGCCGCGCCAGCGACGAACTCATATATGAGGATTCTGGGGCGGTTGCGGGCGTACGGACCGGATGCGCCGGCGACCGCCTACACTTGGTGCGGTTATGGTCATCATTGGGCGCCACCTTGAGAAGGAGGATGAGATGGGCACCGGTTTGCTAGCAACAATCGACTCCCCCGACGACGTCAAACGTCTCACCGCCGAGCAGCGCGTTGCGCTCTGTGACGAAATTCGCAACGCGCTGCTCACCTACGGGCACCGTCACGGTGGACACATCGGCTCGAATCTCGCCGTGGTCGAGGCCACCGTGGCGTTGCACACCGTCTTCGATTCACCTCGCGACCGCATCGTCTTCGACGTCTCCCACCAATCCTACGTACATAAAATGCTGACGGGACGTCGCCGGGCATTCGCAGACCCCGATCTCTTCGGCACGGTCACCGGCTTCACCAACCCCAACGAGTCGGAACACGATTCCTTTGTGCTGGGGCATACCGGCACCTCGATCTCGCTGGCCTGCGGCCTGGCCAAAACCCGGGACATGAACGGCGGACTCACCACTACCAGTCGCATCGGCAACGTAGTGGCGATGATCGGCGACGGCTCGCTGAGCTCCGGCATCGCATTCGAAGGACTGAACAACGCCGCGGAACAGGGCGGCAATCTCATCATCATCGTCAACGACAACGAAATGTCCATCGCGGGCGATTTCGGAGGCATGTACGGCCCGCTGGCGCGGCTGCGCGCATCCAACGGCACCGCCGAGACCAATATCTTCAAGGCCTTCGGGCTGGACTACCGATACGTGGAGGCGGGCAACGACGTGAACGCCCTGGTCGAGGCGTTCAGCGAGGTCAGGAACATCGACCATCCGGTGGTGGTGCACATCCACACGCTCAAGGGACTGGGCTTCGAGCACCGTCAGACAGAAGCGCACAACACCGGGCATCGCGAGCCCTGGCACTCCGACCACTGCACCCTCGCCGACATCCATATCCACGAGGGCCAGTGCGAGGCGTCCCACTGGCAGAAGCCCGACCGCGAGCTGAACGCGCCGGCCAATCCTCGCGCATACTATGGCGCGATCGTCATGAACGCGCTCGAACGGCGCTTCGCCGCGGAACCCGGACTGACGATCATCTCCCCCGCCACCCCCGGCTCGAACGGCATTTCGCACGAATTCCGCGAGCGCGCCGGATCGCATTACGTGGACACCGGCATCACCGAATCGCATGCCGTGGCGTTCGCGGCCGGCATCGCCAAAGCCGGCGGCACACCCATCGTGGCCCCCACCGCCTCGTTCTTCCAGCGCGCCTACGACCAGTTCTTCCAGGAGATGTCGCTCAATCGCGCCCGGGTCACGATACTGGATTTCCTTGGCGGTCTGTCGTCATCAGACAACACGCATTCCGGCGCCTACGACATCGCGATGTTCGCCAACATCCCCGGCGTCGCCATGCTATGCCCGACATCAGAGGAGGCGCTGCTGGCCGACGTGACCTGGGCCACGTCCCCGGCAGGCACGCCGGGATGCCCGGATGGACCCGTGGTGATTCGCATACCAGGAGATCCGATCCTCGCGGCCGAGCGCGACGGCGTCCTCACGAAGCTTGACGGCGGGGTCCATGACGCGACGAGCGGATCACCCCTGTCGTACCGAACCGTCAGGAAGGGCGGCCGCACGGCGATCTTCGCCCTTGGCAACACCTACCCGCTGGGCTTGGACATCGCCGACAGGATTGGCGCCACGCTCGTCGACCCGCGGCAATGCTCGTCGCTGGATGAAGGGGCATTGGAATCGCTGCGCGACGGCCATGAGTTGGTGGTCACGCTGGAGGACGGTCAGCTCGAAGGCGGCTGGGGCGAGAAGGTCACCGCCTACTACGCCAATCACCGTGCGGCCGGCCATGCCGACCATGCCGTATGCGGCTCCCCCCGCGTGCTCAACGTGGGCGCCGACAAGGAATTCACCGACCGCGTCCGCCTGACCGATCTCAACGAACGCTATGGGTTGACGTCCGACGCGATCGTCGCCCGCATCAACGAGGCACTGCGGCACTGAAGCGCCGAAACGCTGAAGCAACAGCCGTTTCCTTTTCCCCCGGTCCGATTACACTGGATCGGGTTTGGCCCCGTAGCTCAGCTGGATAGAGCAACTGACTTCTAATCTGTAGGTCGCCGGTTCGAACCCGGCCGGGGTCACCAAAACGCCCGGAATGGGCAACCTGCGTGTCGTATCACGACGATAGGCTCGGAGGTATGGGGAACAAGCAGGACGACGCGACCGGACCGGAGACCGCCGTCAGCCATGAAGATCACGACAACCGGCAGGCACCGGACGACGGGACGCAGCTGACGTTTCTTCATGCCGATGCGGCGTTCGCCACCGCCGGCGCCCGCTGGGATCCCCGACAGTACCGGGATCCTCTCACGGCATTGGTGGTCAGCGACCAGAATCCATATGCCGTCAAAACCGTGCGGTACGCCGACGACAATGAGTCCAAAATCCTCGAACGCCGCAACTTCACCGGTTCGGCAATCCGACAGTTCGATCAGGCACTCGCCTATCTCAGCGCATGCGCCGACGAATCGTCGGACAGCGTCCCGGCCGGCCCAAGCCGCCAGGCCCGTCCAAACCGTCAGGCCGGTCCAGCCGCGGACGCCAGCACCAACCCGGTTCCGACATCCGCGATCCGCGAGGCCCTGGCGAACGCCATCGTGCATCGCGATTATGCGTTCACGGGACCGACGATCGTCAACATCTATCCCTCCCGCATCGAAATCATCTCATTGGGCGGATTGGTCGGCGGCCTGCAGACCAACGACCTGCTCAACGGCATCAGCCAGCCCCGCAACATCGAGCTGGCCACGGTCTTCGAGCGGCTTGGCATTGTGGAGAATTACGGTTCCGGCATCCGCGCGATCATGCGCGCCTACGGGGATTCGCACGCCGGCCCACAGTTGCGCGTCTCGCCATCGTCGGTGGCGGTGATCCTGCCCGGCTTGCGATCCGAGTCGCCGAACGGCGACGATTCGCGCGACGCCAACCAAGCCGACGCCGCCGAGCCCTCCGGCCATCCACGCGGCGCGACGGCACCCGGTTCCGACGGGACGGCCGCCAAACGATACCGCTTCCCCGTCGGATATGTGACATACGTCGAATTGCCCGATGGAAATTCGTATGAGCAAATCACGCTGACCACCATGCTGCCCACCGGCGCGTCCAGTTCTCCCAATTCGACCGGCATGCGACGAGTCCCGGCCGCCGCGGCGGCACCGCGCCCGGTCCGCATGGACAGCAGCCATCTGGAGCCGTTGATCCTGTCGTTCATGCTAGCGAAAGGCGTTCCGCTGCGGCGGATCGAAATCGAACAGCCACTGCATCTCACCAGGGCGCAGGCCACGCACACCCTGCGCAATCTGGTGGACGACGGCAGCGTGCGCAGAATCGGAAACTCGCGCACCACCCGGTACGTCGCGGCGGCCGCGGTTCCCGACGGAGGCGAACGCGACGCAAGGCCCTGATCATCGCCAATACACCAGCAATCCGTCCGTCACCAATCCACCATCCATCCCAAGGAGACCACCATGGCAACATCATCGACATCCCAAACCGCCCCGCGCAAACTGATCCTCGATCTCGACACCGGCATCGACGACACACTCGCCCTTGTCTATACGCTCGCCAGCCCCGAAGTGGAGCTGATCGGCATCACCGCCACCTTCGGCAATGTCCATCTGGAAACCGGCATGCGCAATGACCTGGCCATACTCGACCTGTTTGGGCGTCCGGATGTGCCAGTGTTCCCGGGCCTGCCCCATGCGAGCGCCGCCGCGGATTTCGAGGTGTCGAAAACCACTGAATTCATCCACGGACGCAACGGCATCGGCGAGGTGGCGATCCCCGATTCCACTCGCTCCCCCGAATCCACCGGCGCCGTAGACTTTCTGATCGACGCGGCGCACACCTACGGCAAGGATCTTGTCTACGTACCCACCGGGCCGCTGACCAATATCGCCACGGCCATCGCCAAGGACCCGTCCGTCGCACAGGCCATCGGACAGATCACGATGATGGGCGGCGCACTCACGCAACCCGGCAATGTGACGCCCGGAGCCGAGGCGAATATCAGCCAGGACCCGGAGGCGGCCAACGCCTTCTTCCACACGTCGGCGCCGATCACCATGATCGGACTCGACGTGACCCACCGCACGCTGCTCACCCACGCCCAAACCGCCAAGTGGCGGGCCCTGAGCACCGCACGCGGCACCTTCCTCGCCGATATGACCGACTATTACATCAACGCCTACGCGGTGAACGCGCCGCAGCTTGGCGGATGCGGCCTGCATGACCCGTTGGCGGCGGCCGCGGCAATCGATCCGACACTGGTGACGACGATCGACCTCAACATGCAGGTGGATCTCGACGGCCCGTTCCGGGGCCGCACCATCGGCGATCCGACTCGCATCAACGAGCCGTCAGGCACCACCAAGGTGGCGGTGGACGTGGATCGCGAGCGCTTCGTGAACCGCTTGATGGAACGCATCAGTTCCGTGGCCGCCGGCGACTGACCCGCCGCAACGCGTCACGCTCGCGGCGAGAAGCCTCTCCCGGCCCTGCAACCGCAAATCCGTCAACTGTGACGAAGACGACATTTTCGCCGCCTGATGACCACATAATGGACAGTCCGCTTGCCTCCCGCCTCCCGGCGGCGTATCCCGATAGTCGTCAACCAAACAAGACCAAGGTTGTGAAGGGAGGTTCCGCCATGATGAAGACTGCACGAATTATCACCGCGATCATTCGAATTATTATCAAGCCTTCGATGGCGGAATGATCCGGTTCTCATAACGAGCACATCCGGTTTCCGCCATAGGAGGCGGGGCCGGAAGCTCAAGTCGCATCAGTCGGCGTACACATAACCAACACGACCGGCATTGGATTGCCAAACCCACAAGGTGCGTAATCGGCAGCAATTCCACCCCGTCTCCCCGGCGGACCATCGGACACAACACATCAGTCACGCCAACGATTGAAAGAGGAGACAGACAATGACTGCAGCGGCTTCCACGCAGAGCACCCTGGCTGCAAACTCAACCAGACTCGACACGATGAAACGCGATTCCGTGCCGGAGATCATGGCCGCGTCCATGGTCGGAACCGGCATTGAATTCTATGACTTCTACTGCTACGGCGTGGCCGCGGCAAGCTACTTCCCCACCGTATTCTTCCCGGAGCAGACCCCGTTCATCGCATTGATGAGTACCATGCTCACCTTCGCCATCGCCTTCCTGTCCCGCCCGTTCGGCTCGCTGCTCTTCGGACACTTCGGCGACAAGTGGGGCCGCAAGCGCACGCTGGTAACCGCCCTGATGCTGATGGGCAGCTCCACCTTCCTGGTCGGATGCCTGCCCGGTTATGCGCAGATCGGCGTGTGGTCCGTGGTGCTGCTGTGCCTGTGCCGAGTCTGCCAAGGCATCGGCCTGGCCGGTGAATGGTCCGGCGCGGCGCTGGTGGCCACCGAAAACGCCCCCGCCAACAAGCGCGCCCTATACGGTTCCTTCCCGAACCTCGGCGCCCCGGCGGGCTTCTTCTGCTGCTATGGCCTGAATCTGGTGCTGCAGAACGTGCTCACCAAGGATCAGATGCTCGCATACGGCTGGCGCATCCCGTTCCTGCTGTCCGCGGTGCTGGTGGCCGTGGGCCTGTACGTGCGCTCCAAGATGCAGGAAACGCCCGTGTACCGTCTTGCCGAGTCCGAAAACCGCACGTCCAAGTCCCCGATCCGCGACCTGCTGCCCTACTGGAAGCAGGTGCTGCAGGGCACGTTCGCCATGGGCGTCACCTACACGCTGTTCTGGCTGCTCGGCACCTGGTCGCTGTCCTACGGCGTCAAGACCCTGCACTATTCGAACTCCGAGTGGCTGGTCATGGAACTCGTCGCCATCCTCTTCTTCGCCGGCTTCATCGTGCTCGGCTGCCTGTGGTCCGATCGTTTCGGCCGTAAGAAGGTGCTGCTGACCTTCACCGTCGTGACGCTGGTCTTCTCGCTGTTCGCCACCTCCATGCTCACCCCGAACAATGTGCCCGGCGTGATGTTCTTCCTGTGCGGCGGATTCCTGCTGATGGGCGGTCTGTTCGGACCGGTCGGCGCCTTTCTGCCGGAACTCTTCCCGATGAACGTGCGCTACACGGGCGCCGGCCTGAGCTACAACCTCGCCGCCATCGTGGGCGCCGCCTTCGCCCCGTCCATCGCCACCTACCTCGCCGAGAACTACTCAGTCACGCAGGTCGGCTGGTATATGGCGGTTATGGCCGTGCTTTCGATCGTCGCCCTGCTGACCTCCAAGGACGGCAGCTCGCTCGACTACACGAAGTGAGATATAACATCCGCACAGCCGCATAGACTTGCGTCACCCCCAGGCCCGTTCGTCGCGAAATCAGCGAGGAACGGGCCTTTCGCATTACGGGGGCATTGATCACATTTGCTCAAATCCAGTCATCTTGATTCAAAAGAGGTGTATCGTATGTGTGATGACTTGTCGGCAGCAAGTCGCGCACAAGAAGAATCACACAATCAATCAATTAGGGTAAAGTCATGAACCAGAACACCACTCGCAAGGCGAATTGGGTGACGATCGTCGGATACGGCGCCGGCGATCTCTTTATGAACGGCGCCATGGCGGTCGTGTCCACATGGATGCTGTTCTTTTACGTCAACGTCGGAGGCCTCTCGGCGGTAGCAGCCGGTTCGATCCTCGCCATCGCGCGCGTAGCCGATTCACTGATCAGCCCCCTGATGGGATACATCACCGACCACTTCGGCCGTACCAAGCTCGGCAAGCGATTCGGCCGCCGCCGCTTCTTCCTGCTGCTCGGCATCCCGCTGCTGCTGTTCTACGTGAGCCTGTGGATCGGCCACATGAACTACTGGTACTACCTCCTCACCTACATCGTCGTCGAGGCCATCACCGCACTGGTCGGCGTGCCCTACGAAACGCTCGCCGCCGAAATGAGCGACGACTACGAAGTCAAGTCCCGCCTGTCCAGCTCCCGCATGCTCTGGGCCGCGCTGGCCACCTTCCTCGCCTCCTGGCTGCCCGGACGCGTTTTCAAGGTCATGGGCGAGCAGAACCAAAACGCCTTCCTCGTCATGGGCGTGCTGCTGGCCGTCGTGTTCGCCGTGGCCATCGGCATCACCTATTTCACCACCTTCGAACGTCAGCCCTCAGCCGAGGAACAGGCCGTGATCGACGCACAGGAGAAGGAAAAAGCGAACCAGACCACCAACCCGTTCCGTTCCACCTGGAACGTGCTCAAGGAAATGGGCTCCGTCTTCCGTATCAAGGCGTACGCCCTGCACCTGGTGATCTACCTGACCTCCTTCACCGCGCGCGACATCATCGGAGCCACCTACGTCTTCTTCGTCGTGTACGCCATGCAGATGGACAAGGTCACCGCCTCCAACCTGCTGACCTTCGGCTCCATCATCGGCATTCCGATGAACCTGATCTGGCCCAAGGTCATGGCGAAGCTCGGCCCGTCCCGCCTGCTGCAGATCATGTACGGCGTGATGTTCCTCACCGTCGGCGCCTACGCGGTCATCTACGTCTCCCCCATCGTGGGTTCCGGCCTGGCTCTGACCACCCTGTACGCCCTCCAGATGACATGGGGCATCTCGAACTCCGGCACCGGCTACGTGCCGTGGACCGTCTACACCTTCATTCCCGATGTGGACGAGCTCATCACCAAGCAGCGCCGCGAGGGCCTGTTCGCCGGTATCATGACCTTCTGCCGCAAGACCACCTCCGCACTCGCCCCGTTCCTCACCGGCATCGTGCTGCAGGCCGCCGGCTTCGACGAAACAGCCACCACGCAGACCGTCGACGCCAACAACGGCCTGGTGCTGTGGATGCTCGTCGGTTCGGGCGTGCTGCTGGCATGCGCCTTCGCGACCACTCTGTTCTTCCATCTCAACAAGCAGAACCATGTCATCATCCGTAAGGAGATCGATCGTCTGCACCATGGCGGCCGCCTGGAGGACATGGATGCGCAGACTCGCCGCGTGGCCGAGGACATCACCGGCATGAAGATCGCACAGCTGTGGGGCAACAACACCATCGCCAAGCAGCCCAAGGCCGAAGAAGCCTAAGCGCACGCGCGCACCATGGCCGTGTAACGCAATCCGAATAGCAGTTTGCGGGCATTGTCCGCCACTGACCGATGGCCCCGATTCGCGAAATGCGGACCGGGGCCATCGCTATGCTAGCAACCATGACATTGACGAAAAAACAGAATAAGCAACTGCGCGCGATGGCGAATCAACTCAAGCCCTTGGTCTATGTGGGCAAGAATGATCTCACCGACGCGGTGATCAAGCAGGCCGACGAAACCATCGAAAAACACGAACTTATCAAATGCCAGATTCAGGACGGTTCCGGATACACCGCCAAGGAAGCCGGTACGGAACTGGCCGAGGCGCTTGGCGCCGAATTCGTACAGGCCATAGGCAACCGCTTCGTGCTGTACCGCCGTTCCAAGCGCAACGACGTGGAACACATCCGTCTGGTCCGGGAGTAAAGCAAGCCCGCCACATCGCCAAGTTTGCAACGAAGCCGCCCCATGATACGGCACCTTTGCACTCCGCGACACACCTGCGGTGACGTTTTTTGCATTCCGAGGGGCTGATTCCGCGAATTCCGGAGGTCTACTTCCATTCCGTAGGGCTCCTCGGATGGGACAAACGCCGTAAAACCGTTGGAACCGCCACGTCATCAAGCCATTTTGCAATGAGTTGTATTTTGGCAATAGCCCTACGGAATAGAAGTAGACTGCGGCAACAAGCAAAAATGACCCCACGGAACGAAAATCCGCATATACGCGCCACACACAGCACGCTTGTGGGTGCTTGTGGACAACCTCGAAGAAGCATCCACAAGCGCCCCCCACGTCATCTGCCGCCGATGGCAAAGCTGTCCTTGGATGCATCCGCTCAGTCCGACATATGGAACGCGTTGATCATGAGATTGCTGGACGTATACAGCACCTGGTCCAGCAACTTGGAGGTGCGCGTCTTGAGATAGTCGGCCATCTCCTGATTGGCCCGTTCCAAGTCGGCGCTGACCACGCTGCGTTTCTCGCTGCGCGCCACATTGCTCACCGACGCGTCGGCCAAAGCGGCGTCCACCGTGGCATCCGTGGTTGCCACCAACTTGTGGCCGAAGCTCAGCACGTCTTCTCGATACTGTTCAAGATCGTTGCTGTTGGCCCGATAATGCGGATCCGCGATCGCTGCGATGATGCGATTCGTCCAATAGAACGAGTCGGTGGAAACCTCGGCGGTGGTGTTGCTGAGATACGCTGGGGTGTTCGTCACGTTGGCGTAAAACGGCGCGAGCGAGGTAAAGGGATTCGAACCGTACGAAATCCACATCACCGAACGGTTCTCCTCATGCTCATAAGGTCGGATCTGCAGCGCCACCAGCTGACCATTGCGGTTGATGCCAATCGGGCGATACCGTCTGCGGGTCTCCTCCGTGCCGCGCGTGCCGTACGGATCGTAATCGGTGCCCTCGTAATGCGAGCTCATCAGAAAGTCGATATCCTCGATGGTGACCTTGTTCTCCGGCCTGCGGCACCACGGAATGTCGTCGGAAATGGGCGTGTAGGCCGCAGACGGCGAATCCCAATCCTCACTGGGGTTAAGATACCGTTGCATGTACCAGGCGCGCGGCGTGTTGTACACATGGTCCTTGTCGGTGCGGGTGCCGAAGAGCGCGCGCGGATTGAGATGACGGGTATCGGGATCCATCGACACGTCCAAGTGGTTGGCATCGATGAACTCACGCAGGTCGGCGCTGCACATATACTCCCGCTGTTCGCCCAGCGCGTCCTCAAGATCGAACTGGTCCAGGCCAAGCTGGTTCGGAATGGCGGCGTAGCAGTCGTCGGGCACACGACGGGCGATCCAATGATGGCCGCCGATCGTCTCGACATACCAAATGTCATCCACGTCGCTGATTGCAATGCCATTGGCCTCATAGGTGCCGTAGCGTTCCAGCAGTGCGCCAAGTCGCTCGACGCCTTCGCGCGCGGTGTGCACATACGGCAGCACCAAGGTGATGAGATCCTCCTCGCCGATGCCGCCGGGGACCTCCGCCTGATAATCCTCGTCACCAGGCTCGCCGACGGCCGGTATCAGCTTCACCATCGGATCAGCGGCCAGCACACGCTCGTTGACCGCAATGGTTTCGGTGGCGCTCATCGCCACATTGCGCACCGACGCGCCCGCCTCGGCCAGAATGCCGCGCCCGGGCAGGGCGTTCGGGACAATCGAGTACAAGCACGGGTCGTCAGGCAGATCCTTGGCCGCATGACTGATCTCGGACACATAATGACGAGGCTGGTCCTCGGGACGAACCGCCACAAACCGCTTGGGGTCGAACTTACCATGCCCGGAATCATCATTACGGGCGACAATGGTCGAACCGTCATAGCTGGCGGCCTTACCAATCAGAATCGTGGTACATGACATGATTCCCCACTCTAGGAGCACGGTATGGACGATGCCCCGGCCGTGAAACGACGTCGGACGGCGAACCGCTCCGGAGGGAAGGCTCGAAGGAATGCCGCCGGGCCTCGCTACGGGCCTCGCGTTACGATAGGCGCATGAATGAGATCAGCAACCAGACCAACGACGGCCTGAGCACAGGCTCCGCAGGCCGAGCACCGTCCGGCGGCCCGCGGGCCTACGCGGTATGGGGCATGGGGCTGCTTGGCTATATCTTCGCGGTGACCTGCCGCTCGTCATTGTCGGCCACGGGAATCGTCGCCGCCGAACATTTCGGCACTACCAGCACCGCCTTGTCGGGATTCCTCTATCTGCAGCTCTTCGTCTACGCGCTCATGCAGGTGCCGGCCGGCGTGCTCCTCGACCGTTTCGGCGCACGCGCCCTCATCGCCTCCGGAGGCGTCTTCATGGCGGTCGGCCAGACCTTCATGGCGCTCGCGCCCGTCACCGCGCTGGCCGTGGTGGGGCGCGGCATTGTCGGGCTCGGCGACGCGCTTGTGTTCATCTCGGTGGTTCGGCTGGTTTCCGCCTGGTTCCCCATGCGGCAGGCCCCGCTGCTGACGCAGATGACCTCGATGCTCGGCGGCATCGGCCAGATCATCTCCATCTACCTCTTCGTCTGGCTGATGCGCTGGACGAGCTGGCAGGTCGCCTTCCTGTCCATCGCGGGAGTTGGACTGCTGATGGCGGCGGCCGTGCTCGCCACTGTTCGCGACGACCCGCGTCAGACCGGCCACCGTCACGAACGCCCGGCCGGAGGTTTGAAGACGGCGCTGCACGGCCTCAGGACGTCGCTGAAATCCCCCGGCACCATCTGCGGCTTCTGGGTGCACTCCGCCACATGGTTCTCCATCAATATGATGAATCAGCTATGGGGCATCCCCTTTCTGCTGGCCGTCGAGGGATGGGGCCAATCCACTGCCAGCGCGTATCTGGTGACCGGCATGGTCATCAATGCGGCCTGGGCGCTGATTATGGGCAGACTCGCCGGCTTGCATCCGGTGCATGGCCGCGCCGCGGTGGTGTACGTCTCGATCGGATCGCAGATAGTGCTGTGGACAATTCTGCTGCTCACGCCCGGCCCGCACCCCATCTGGTTCATGGCTTTGCTCCTGCTGGCGATGTCAAGCGGCGGCCCGGCGTCGAATATCGCCATGGACTACGTGCGGGACACCAATGACACCGCCAATCTCGGCTCGGCCACCGGATTCGCCAACACGGGCGGTTTCGTCTCGTCGGCGATCGTGTTCCTCGGTGTCGGGCTCCTGCTCGACGCGCAGGGCGCCACGGCCCCCAGCCTGTACACCGATCATGCCATGCGTGTGGCGGTGTTGATCCAATACCCGATTTGGGCTGCGGGGCTCATCGGCATGACCGTCATGCTGCCGAAAACCCTGCGGGTAATGGCTCGACGCCGCGCCGACGTCGCCGCCAAGCTGTCAGGCGCGCACACGCATCGCAGCTGAGACACAAGCCGCATGGCAACCGTCAGCCGTGAACACGTCGCCCCGACGGCGTGGCATAACCGTAATTCATCATCTCGCTGTTATACGCCACCACGCCGGCGCCATTCGCCGGCACCACGATCACGCCACCGTCGCCCCGATGCGCAGCGATATCATCCAGCACCGCCTGTGAGGCCGCGGAAGCGGTCTGTCCGGCGAAACGCATGCGATCCGCCAGCTGATGGGCGGCCACCGTACGGACGAACGCCTCGCCCACCCCGGTGCCGGACACCGCGGCCACGCCATCGGCGGCGTAGTTGCCGCAGCCGGGCAGCGGCGTGTCCCCCACGCGTCCGGGCATCTGATTGGTGATGCCACCCGTGGAGGTTGCCGCGGCGAGATGACCGCCGGCGTCTCGGGCCACGGCGCCGATGGTTCCGTGCTTCTCCCAGACGTCGCCTTCCCGCTGCGCACGCTCCAATGATGCGCGCCGATCCTCGGTGACGAAGGCCTCGGGACATTCTACGCCGATATGCCACTGTCGGAGCAAATCCCCTCCGGGCAGCGCGAACATCACGTGTTTGGTGCGTTCCTTGATCGCGCGCGCCACGTCAATCGGATGGCTGGCGGTCGTCAGCCCGGCGGCCGACCCGACTTCGCCGTCGCCGGTCATCAGGCAGGCATCCATCGACACCTTGCCCTCGCTGGTGAGGGCGGCGCCATGCCCGGCGTTGAACTCCACCGCGTCCTCCATCACATGGATGGCCGCCACCACGGCGTCCTCCGCGGATCCGCCGCGATCCAGCACCGCATAGCCGGCGTCAAGCGCACGGGCGAGATCGTTTTCGACACGGGCCGTGCGTTCCGGGCTCGCATCGGCTCGGCGGCCGCCCGCCCCCGCGTGAATCACCAGCATGATGCCGTTCCCGGATTCGCCCTGCGGAGTCGTTTCCACTGTCGTCATAGTTGATCGCACCTTCTTTGTTCCCTAAAAAAAACGGAAAAACCAGTTAGCCTAATTTGGCGAGCTGCTTCATCAGTGAATCCACATGGCCGGTGGCGCGCACATTGTAGCGGGCCAGCAGCAGCATGCCGTTCTCGTCGATCACGAAGGTCGAGCGGATGGTTCCCCGCACCTCCCTGCCGTACAGTTTCCTGACGCCATAGGCGCCATACGCCTGGTGTACGGTCAGATCCGCGTCGCTCAGCAACGGGAACGTCAGTCCGTCCCGTTCGCGGAACCGGGCGAGTTTGTCCGGGGCATCCTTCGAAACGCCAAGCACGGCATAGTTCAATGCGGTCAGACGATTGAGGTTGTCTCGAAAATCACATGCCTCTTTCGTGCACCCCGGCGTCATGGCCGCGGGGAAGAAATACAGGATGACGCGACGTCCCCGCAGACCGGCGAGGCTGACGATATCGCCACGATCGCTTGGCAGGCTGAAATCCGGAGCCTGCTGACCGGCTTCCAGCCGCATCAGTCCTGCAGCTCGTATCCGTCGGAGTCCCGATGCCACGAATTGCCCGGATGACTGGCGAGAATCATAATGCCCTCGACCAGTCCCCAGATACCCGAAATCATTGGGCCGACGACCACAATCCAGCCGACCAGCGTCAGCAGCAGCTGCACGACGGCCTTGCCGGTGTTGCCGAGATAAAAGTTATGGACGCCCAGTCCCCCAAGGAAAATGCCCAGCAGACCAGCCGCTATCTTCGACTTGGAGCTCATCGCCATCGGCTGCTGGTACGGGGAATATCCCGGCTGCGGGGCGTAGGCCGACCCCTGCTGGGAGCCGTAGTAGCCATTCGGCGTCCCCTGGTCGCCGACCGGCGGACCATACTGCGGCTGCGGCTGGCCATACAGTTGCTGGGGCTGGCCGTACGGAAACTGACCATACTGAGGCTGGCCATACTGCGGCTGCGACGACGCACCCGCTTGCCCATTCTGCCCGAAGCCGGGCTGCTGATCATAACTCATACCGCTTCTCCCTTGATGCTCTGCGATGCGCTTCCATCATCGCACATGCCTGCGCCAAGGCTTGTCAACGCCCACAGGTCCAGACACACCGCATAGGAAAAAAGTTCACCTACCATTCATCGTTCGGCCAATGGATATGGTCACGGACTCCTTCAATCTTCTCTACGCTGGAATCCGGAACAGGTGCAGCGCTGGGAACGGGAAGACGCGAACTTCCCGGTCGGAGCCTCGGAGAAAGGAATGACGGGATGGGCTCGTTGACGCATATCAACGAAAGGATCAGCCGCGTCTATCCGTCCCTCCACCCCGCCGAACAGCAGGTCGCCGAATACATCCGAACCCATTTGGCCACAGTGGGCGGACTGACCGTTGGGGAGCTCGCCAAAACAGCCCAGGTCAGCCAGCCGACGGTGATTCGCCTGACGCGCAAACTCGGATTCGACGGATACCGCGAATTCCGCCGCATACTCACCAACCCGCGCAGCGGCGACGACGCCGACGGGAGCGAGCCCCTGGAGAGATTCCATCTTCATCCGTGGAGCACGTTGGAGGATCTGTCCCCCTCCGTCAGCTCCGCGACGAAATCAATGCTCGACGATCTGGCGCAGGCGCTGGACCCGGCGGCCCTGCGACGCGCCGTCAGACTCATCGCCGACGCGCACATCATCGATATTTACGCCGAAGAGCCAACCGCCCCGTCCGCCGCCGACCTGAACTACAAGCTCACCTGCCTTGGCCTGCATGCGCGTGTGCAGACCAATGATCACCTGCAACGCATCGCAGCCGCGCATCTGACTCGCGGCGATCTCGCGATGGCGTACTCGCATTCCGGCTCATCCCCGGCCACAGTGGACGCCCTTCGCCTGGCCAGCCGCGCGGGAGCCTCCACCATCGGCATCACCGGCATGCCGCAAACGCCGATCGCCAATTGGTCCGACGCGCTGCTGCTCGTCGGCGACGGCGAACGCGAAGCCGCCGGCGGAACGATCACCTCGCAAGTCGCCTATTCGGCGCTGAACAACATGCTGCAGATAGGCGTGATGCTCACCGACTATCCGCGATTCACCGCCCGTATCAGCCGCTCCGATCGGGCCGCCGCCGAACCTGGCAACGAACTCTGACGGTCCGACTAGGCCACGTTGTTGTTGTACACCTGCGACTGCAGATCCTTGCGCGCGGCCTCCAACTTGGCGATGGAACCCAGCAGGGCGAATTTCTCGCCGCCGTCCGGCAGCTGGGCCATGCGCCGACGGGCCGCCGCCACCCTACGCATGTAATCCATGTCGATCAGCCTCACCAGCAGTTCGGAGGCATACTGCACCTCAGCCGGCGTGGGCGCGCGCAGTTGCACCGCAGCCACCCCACCCACCTCCTGGCCTTCGCGGAACGGCTGCCGCGACTCGCCGGACGCCGACCCACCGGAGCTCGGCAACGGCAGGGGCATCACGGCCAGTTCGTTGATCACCTGCTCCAGCATCGGCCCGCCGGCCTTGACCAGATTATGCATCCACAGGCCCTGCGGGGTGTCGGTCGAAGGCAGTCCCCCGGCCGCGGCAACCGCATCGAACATGGCACGGAACACCGGGACGATGAACGAATCCACGCCCAATTGCGCGAACAGGGTCGGATTCACCGCGCGCGGCACCTGAATCAGGGTGGCCATGAACTGCTGCTCGCAGATGAACACCGAATCGTCAATGCGGTAATAGGTTTGCTCCGCGGCGTCCCGACGCTCCAGCGCCCGGCGGGCGGCGGGATTGGCGTATGGATCGGCCGCGCGCTCCGGTTCCTGCGCCGCCTCGAATCTGCGCCTTGGGGCGTATGCGTCGTCGGGACGCACATTCAGCCGTCGACGGGCGGATTCCACCTCGCGCTGCATCACATCAAGGTCGACGCCAATGCGCCGCGCCGCCTTGCGGGTATAGAGGTCCAGCAGCGAACGGTCCCGTATCTGCGCGATCACGGGAGCCGACGCCTTCACCGCACCCATCTGGCCGGTGGTGAAGGCGGTGTCGAAGCGATTGATAGCCGTTTCGATCACGAAGTCGTACAGCGGCCTGGCATGCTCCACCAGCGCCGCCACCGCCCGGTCGCCGCGCTCTATGCGCAAATCGCAAGGGTCGAGGTTGTCGTCGGCCACCGCCACGAAGGTCTGGCTCAGAAACGCCGAATCCAGTCCGAAGGCATGCAGCGCGGCCTTCTGCCCGGCCGCATCGCCGTCAAAGGTGAACACCACGCGCGAGCTCAACGCCTGACCGGCCACTTTGCGAGGACCGATCAGCTGAATCGCGCCCAGCGAATCATCGGCGATCAGACGACGCACGATCTTGGCGTGCTCGGCGCCGAACGCGGTGCCGCACGTCGCCACGGCGGTGTCCACGCCGGCCAAGTGCATCGCCATCACATCCGTATATCCTTCGACGATCACCACCTGGCGCTTTTTGACGATCGCCGCCTTGGCCAAGTCGATGCCGTACAGCACATGCGTCTTGCGATACAGCTGCGTATCCGGCGTATTGACGTATTTGGCCGCGATCTGATCGTCCTCATACAACTTCCGTGCGCCAAAGCCCAAGGTGCGACCGGTTGAATCGCGGATCGGCCACGTCACGCGTCCCCGGAAATAGTCGTATATGCCCCGCTGCCCCTGCCTGGCCAGCCCCGCATCGAGCATCTCCTGATGGGTGAATCCCTTCGACGCCAAATACCGCACCAGATTGTCCCATCCCCGTGGAGCGTATCCGCAGCCGAAACGCTCGCAGTCGGCCTGCGTGAAGTTGCGGCCGGCGAGCAGCTTCCTGGCGGCGAGCGCCTCCTTGCTCATGATCTGCGACACGAAGAACCGCTGCGCCTCCTCGGTGGCTTCCAGCAGGCGGGACCGCTTTGAGCCGGCATGCCCCCTGTCGGCGCCGGAACCGGTGTTCTCATAGTGCAGTTCGATATGGTATTTGTCGGCGAGCAGCTCCACCGCCTCGCGAAAGTCGATGTTCTCCGACTGCTCGACGAATTTGAACACGTCCCCGCCCAAGCCGCAACCGAAGCAGTGCCACACCCCAAGCGATGGACGCACGTTGAACGAACCGGTTTTCTCGTCATGGAACGGGCACAGGCCCACGAAGTTGCCGCTTCCGGAGGGTTTGAGCGCAACCGACGCCGATACGATGTCATACAGGTCCGCGGCTGCGCGCACCTTCTCCACGTCTTCCTTCTTAATCATCCCGGCCATAGGCTCCACCCTACCGTCCGTATGGGATGATCGGCCATCCCGGAGCCGGCACGCCGCTCAACTGCACAGAATCGAATGGAGCGCCAGGGCGGATCCGTCGGTCAGGGAGGCGACCTGGTCGATGGCGACGCGCAGACGCTCGCCGTCGTTGGTCGACTCGTTCCAATCCTCAAGGAACTGGGGTTCCAACGCATCCGAGGGCCGCGGCGAATCACGCATCAGCACATCCACCAGATCCTCCACAATGTTGAGCTCCTCCTGATGGAAGGGCTCGCGCTCGCGCGGAGCCATCACAAAGTAGACGGCGATGCCCTTCAGCGCCACGATCTCGTAACTCGTCTCCTCCGGAATCACGACATTGGCCGAATACCGGGTCAACGGCCCCGGACCATACGCATCCCGGGTCGCCGTTTCCACCGAATGGCAGAACCGGCCGATCAGGTCAGACGTGATGTTCTTCAACTGGGCCAGCGACTGCCGGGACCCGTTGAAATGCGTGGGGAACATGTGCATGCGCCGCAGCCGCGAGAAGGCGGCCAGCAAAGCATCCGGATCCCATGCGCCGCCATACCATTCGCGGGTTTGCTCGATCACGCGGTCGATGATCCCCGGATCGTTCAGCGCGATCGGGTTGAACGCGCCCGTGGCGATGGAATCCTCCACGTCATGCACCGAATAGGCGATGTCGTCGGACAGATCCATGATCTGGCATTCCATCGGCCTGACCGCCTCCGGCGCGCCGACCCTCAGCCACTGGAACACATCCTCGTCATCCGGATACACGCAGAATTTCTTGCTGCGCTCCCCCTTGGGATGCCGGTCGGCCTCGGCCAACGTCCAGGGGTACTTCACCGCCGCGTCCAGCGAAGCCCGCGTGAGATTCAGCCCCGCCGAACACCGCCCGTCCCTATGGAACACCTTCGGCTCCAGCCGTGTCAGAATGCGCAGAGTCTGCGCATTGCCCTCGAACCCTCCGATGTCCGCGGCGATGGCGGACAGGGCACGCTCGCCGTTATGCCCGAATGGCGGGTGACCGATATCGTGCGCGAGGCAGGCGCAGTCGACCACATCCGGATCACAGCCGAGCATGGCGGCGATTTGCCTGCCGATCTGTGCGACCTCAAGCGTGTGGGTGAGTCGCGTGCGCGCGAAGTCATCGGTACCTGCCACCAGAATCTGCGATTTCGCGCCCAATCTGCGCAATGCCGAAGAGTGGATCAACCGGGCGCGGTCACGTTGGAAGGCGGTACGGGCGCGGGATTTCGGAGGTTCGGGAGCCCAGCGCTCCTCATCGTGGGCGTCATAGCCCTCGTCGGCAAGCACCCGTTCACCATCTTGCGTCAGGTCACCGTCCATACCAGCCTCCTCCGCGGCGAACCGTTTCCCATCCCAGCATAGGCGGGAGCCTCTATCGTCAGGGGGCGGTTCCGAGCCGGCTCACCGCGCGACGAACGGGCCCGGCGAGGCGATCCGACTGGACGTGGCACTGGACACCGGGCCAATACAGCGATCGTCCGCCAACGGCAGAACCGATGACGGACGATCTTGTATTCGCTATGGTGCCAGACGGCTACTTCACATGCTTGATCGACATGATGAAGATAACGCCGGCCACGGCGAACAGCGCGGAGACGACGAACGCGCTCACATAGGAGCCGGAGACAATCACCAGGAAGGAGGTAAGCGCCGGGGCAAGCACCTGCCCGCAGGTGTTGGCGAGGTTGCCGAAGCCGATATACTTGCCGCCGTCGCGGTTCTTCTGCGCCTCCGCGGGAATCACGTCGACATTCAGCGCGCCATCCACCGCAATATACACGCCGTAGCCAAGGCCGGCAAACGCCGCATAGGCGAGCACGCCGCCGACGGACCTGAAGAAGATCGGGCACAGCGTGCCGATGATCATAAGCACAGCAGCCACAAAAATCGGGACCTTGCGCATTTTGATCCTATCGGACAGCGGTCCGGAAATCGCCAGACCAATCAGGGACACAACGAATGTGACGCCGGACAGAGTGGCCATGGCGGTGCCAGCCTCCGTGACGTTCATGCCCACATAGTTCTCGAAAATGTACAGGGTGTACTGGGAGACCATGGTGTAGCAGGCCATCATGAGCAGACGGCCGGCGCACGCCTTGTAGAAGTCATGCGCGCCGGCGAACTTCGGGGGCAGCAGGTTCTTCAGCACGTCGACAACACGGGTGCCCTCGGCGGCGTCGTTCTTCGAGCTGGGCTCCTTCGGCATGATCAACAGCGGAATGATGCCGGAGGCCGCGATCATCACGGCGCCGACGACAAAGCCCATGTTCTGATAGGGCTTGCCAAGGAACAGCGAGCTCAGGAACTGGCCGACCGGGGTGCCCAGGGCGGTCGCGCCCAGACCAGCGGACAAGGTGCCACGCACGTTCTTGGGGACGCGGTCGGCAAGAATCGCGAACATCGGGGTCTGAATGGCGCCCTGGCCCAGGTTGTTGAGCATGTAGGAGGCGGTCAGGCTCGGCACGTTGCCGAAGGTGCCCAGCAGATACAGGCCGATGCCGGCAACGATGGAACCGGCGAAGATCCACGGGGTGCGCTTGCCGAAACGGGAACGCGTGCGGTCGGAGAATGCGCCCCACACGTAGCCGGACAGCAGGCCGACGATGGCGGTGAGCGAGGTGATGGTGCCGAACGCCGCGGTGGCGGCTTCCTCGCTATACCCCACATCCTTCAGATGCTGCGGCATCAGGGTGTTGCCGTTGAGGACGAACGCCGCGCAATTGAGAATCGCGTAGAGGACGAACGCGATCAGATATCGCGCGGTGCGGGCCTGCGTGAACGGCTTGCCGTCCTCGGGCGACAGCGTATCCGGATCGACCGCCGCGGCCGTTGCGGTTGCATTGCTCATGATGGGTTACTTCTTTCTGAGATTGGTCCTAAAAACTTGAATGGGATGAATGGTCCGACGCGGGACGATGCGATACGGCGGTCAGCGCTCCCGAACCCAAACCTGCATCTGCCCCTCCTCGCGGTTGCACCAGGCGTAATAGGGCACAAAAACAAGATCCGTGGGAATCTCGGCGGGCTTGGCGGCATCCGACATGTACAGCGGGGTGTCGGTCTGCTTGTCGACGCGGGTTCCATGCGCGGTGAGGCGGACGACGCCGCCGAGCAGGTCGCCCTGCCAGGACTCCTCGACGGGCCGGTCGGTGTCGATCTGATCGAGCCACAGATCGCCGTCCCGGTTGTCGCAGCCTTCCATGCAGTAGACGATCGGGCCGCGCATCAGCGCCACCTTGCCGAAATCCTCGCGGACACGGGTTGCGGCGCGCAGCACCCGCACCGGCATATCGAGCCTGAGCGCGATGTCCGTGCGGGCCGCGGAAACGTCGATGAAGACGAAACCATGCTCGACCGCAGGGGAAACCTGCCGGCCGTTGACCGACAACTTCCACGAAGCGCACCAGCCGGGAATGCGAATGGCCAAGGTGCGATCAAGGCCACGGGGATTGTCCACGGCGAAGGTCACATCACCGTTCCACGGATACCCCTCGCCCTTCTGGCGCTGTTCCACGACCAGATCATCGCCAAATTCGGTCCGGTTGGCGATGAACTGATGGGCATAGATCACGCCCTCGTGCTCGCCTTCGCCGACCGAATACAGGTAACGGTCCACCGAGGCGATGAGACGCGTCAGGTTGGCCGGGCAGCATGCGCAGTCAAACCAGCCGGCGCGGCGCGTGAGCACATGGGCCTTGGTCGGGCAGCGACGGGAGGCGACGGGATCCGCATCCAGCGGGTTGACGTAGAAATAGCGCTTGCCGTCCAACTGGATGCCCGACAGCGCGCCGTTGTACAGCTCCCGTTCAATGACGTCTCCCATGGAGCCATCCGGCTCGATCGACATCAGGGCCTGCGCGAAGAACACCATCGACACGGAGGCGCAGGTCTCGGCATACACCAGATCGTTCGGCAGGTCATCGTCGTAGGTGAAGGCCTCGCCCACCTGTGTGGAGCCGACGCCGCCGGTGACGTACATGCGGTGTTTCACGATATTGCGCCACAGCTTGACGGCGGTGGTCTTGAGCTTGTCGTCGTCCAGCAGATGACCGACCTTCGCCATGGCGGTGGCCAGATACAGGAACCGAACGGCGTGCCCCTCTGCCTCGGTAAGGTCCAACGCGGGCTTGTCCGCGACGAAATAGGAAATCGGCATGTCGAGGTTCTTGTAGAACTGGGGGCCGCCGGCGGCATCCTGCTGATCCCAGAACTCCGGATTGGTGCCGCGCACGCGAATGAACCAGGCCGCCAGTTCCAGCCACTGGCGTTCGCCGGTGGCCTCATACAGGCGGGCCAGGGCCAGTTCGATTTCCGGATGGCCGTCCGGGCCGTGGACCTTGCCCTCCTCGTCGCCAAAATGCGAGGCGATGCAGGCCGCCGCGCGACGCGCCACATTCAGGGCGCGCTCGGATCCGGTGGCCTCGTAGTGGGCTACGGCCGCCTCGATGAAATGGCCCATGGTATACAGCTCGTGGCTCCAGCGCAGTCCACGGAAGCGCTGCGAGGCATCCACGTCGATCTCGAACTTGGTGTCGATATAGCCGTCTTGATCCTGCGCCTCCTCAAACAGCGACACGGCCTCATCGACGCTGGCCTCAAGCCGATCGACGTCGATGTTCTCGGCCTTGAACCGCAGCGCATAGCTGGCGGACTCAAGCCACTTCGACACATCGGTGTCCTGGAACGGCTGGCCGGAGAAAGCGCCCTGCTCACGACCGGCTGCGATGCGCAGGTTGCGCAGCGAATGGCTGTACTGGGCGCCGTTTTCCCCCCAGCTGGCACCCTCGGGCACATCCACGGGCACTTCGTCGTTCAGGGCGCGCCACTGGTAGGGCAACGCGCTGTCCGCAACCATACGGCGGCGGGAATGCCAGAAATCGGAGGTGACGACCACCTTCGGGGTTATGGAGTTGCTGGTGCTGTGTGTCATATTGACCTTTCTGTCATATGCTCCGTTGCGGTCGGCAGCGGTCCGCCTCAATGCCGGACACGGGTCCTCCGACGCGCATGGCTTCACCATAAGACGGCATGACGAAGCGCAAAGGAGCTTTCCGTCACTTGGGAAACTTTCCCTTTATGATGGGAATATGCATGAACCAGTACGTCTTCAGGATGTCGCCGAAGCGGCCAACGTCTCGCTGTCCACCGCATCAAAAGTCATGAACGACACCGGTCGCATCGCGGCCGGCACCCGGCGCCTGGTACTTGAAACGGCACGGGCAATGGGATACGAGCATCATCATCGGCAACCCCAGATGCGGCAGAAAACCGGGCTGATCGGATTGGTCTCGGCGGATCTCGAAGGCAGATTCGCCCTGCCGCTGATCAATGGCGCCGAACAGACGCTGGGGGCGGCCAACCATGCCGTGCTGCTCATGAATTCGCGGGGAGACCCGCGCGTGGAGCGCCGACACATCGACCAGCTGGCGGCCCGCGGCGTGGACGGACTGATCATCCTCAACGGCGAGACCGATCCCAGACCGCCGATCCGACAAAAAACAGTGGAGGACATCCCCATCGTCTACGCGTATTCACCGTCCAGCGATCCCAGCGACTGTTCGGTGACTTGCGACAACGAAACCGCGGGATACCAGGGCATCCGGCATCTGATCGAACAGGGCCGCCGGCGCCTGGCGGTGATCGCGGGAGACGACGGCTATCTGGCCACAAGGGAGCGCCTCAACGGCATCAAACGCGCGCTGGCCGAGGAGGGGCTGCGCACAGTGGCGCCGATCCGCTTCGGCAACTGGCATGAATCCTGGGGACGCACCTGCGTCAGGATGATGTTTGACGAGGGGGCGGATTTCGACGGACTGTACGCCATGAACGACCAGATCGCCCGGGGCGCCATCGAAACGATGCTGGCCTGCGGGTTGGAGGTGCCGCGCGACGTGGCGGTCATCGGCCATGACAACTGGGCGGTGACGGCGCTGGAGTGCCCTGTACCGATCACCAGCTTCGACAACGAACTCGAGACGATCGGGCGCTATGCCGCCCGGCTGCTGCTACGAGCCGTCGCGGGACGGGAGACCCATGGCGTGACCAAAGTGGAGTGCTCCCTGCATATCCGTCGCTCCACCGTGGCGGACATCTGATCCGGCCGGCGATCCCACCGTAAAGCCACGGGATCACCGGCCCGGACAGCCGCCCCGTCAGACCACGTCAGGCTCGGCGCAGTTCGAAGGTGCGGGAGACAAAGTCGCCGTTGCCGGGAATCGTCACCTTCAGCGAGCCGGCAGCGGCATCCCACCGCGTGTTCCATGCGGCGAATTCACCGCCGGCCGGGAACACGGGGGCGACGGACACGGCATCGCCAGCCAGATGCGGCACCTGCAACTCGACTTCGCAACCACCGGCCTGACGTCCCCAGACCGTCACCAATGTACGATCGTCCGCCCGGAGACCCAACGCCACGACCTTGTCGTTCCACTGCGGAAGACCAAGCGGCCAGAACGGCACGGAGCCGCCGACAACCGGCTGGACATGGCGCTTGTACGCCTCGATGCCCTGCGTGACGACGCCCAGCTGCGCTTCGGACATGCGGTTGATATAGCCGGAGAGGAAGAACCTGCCCAGGAACGTGGTATTGATGTTGAAGGCGGTCTGTTCGTCGGTCATGTCGGCCTGCGGATACGCCCAGCTCGCCGCCTGCTCGGGCAGCATCATCATGGGCGCCGCGGCCGCGATGGTCGGATACAGCCGATAATCCTGCTGGTCCGACGTGGATTGGACCTGGAAACGGGACAGCTGCGCAAAGTCCTCGCGCATGCCTCCGGACGAGCAGTTTTCGAGAATGACATGGGGATACCGCCTGTGGATGGACTCCACCCACTGCGAATAGGCGCGGTTGTGCCCCAGCAGGCCGTCGCCGGGCGAATCGGCCTTCCAATCGGTGCCGGCGCCGGGCGACACGTTGTAATCCATCTTGAAATAGCCAATGCCGTAATCGCCCACCAACCGGTCGATGACGGAGTCGAGATGAGCGCGGGCCGCGTCGTCGCGCAGATCAAGCACGTACCGCTGCTGCTCAACCACCCGGCGTCCGTTGCGCTGGAAGAACGCGGAATCCGGCAGCTTGGCGGCCATCGGCGATTCGACGCCGATCACTTCCGGCTCCAGCCAGATGCCGGGCACCATGCCGTGGTCCTTGATCGCGTCGATGACCTCGACGATGCCCTTGCTGCCCGGGAAGCGGGTTTTGGACGGCATCCACTCGCCAACGGAGGGCCACCAGTTGCCCGAATCGTCATACCATCCGCAGTCGATGACGAAGATCTCGACGCCGGTTTTCGCCGCAGCGTCGATCAGCGGCAGCAATTTGGCCGTGGTCGGATCGCCGTTGATGGTGTTCATGTAGTCGTTGAAGACGACGCGCGGTCGGGCATTGTCCTCGTGACGGCACCGCATGGCGCGACGATAGGCGGTGACCTCGCGGATCACGCCGTCGAAGGAATCGGACAGGCCGACCGAGGCGGGGACGGTGGTGAACGACTCGCCGGCGGCCAGCACCTTGCTCCAGGAATGGTCCACGGCCGTCGGACCGGACACCGCCGCATAGCCGTCGGACGTGTTGTCGCCGATCTCCCAACGCCAAGCGCCGTTGTGCTCAACCTGGAAGAACCACGCCAAGCCGAAATCCCTGTTCTCAAGAACCGCGGCGGTGGCATGGCGGCCGGTGGACCACGTGCCGGTGGATACGACGCGATGCTCGCCGCGCGGGTCGACCGAGGTCAGATGCTGAGACAGCTGCGGCAGCAGGTCGCGCACGGCGCGGGTCTTCCAACGGCCCTCGCCCAGCCAGTCGTAATCGCCCTCGATGAGATTCCACCCCTCAAGACGCGAGTCGGCGCTTTCAGGGGCGCCAAAGGAGAACAGCAGGCTGGTGACCGATTCAAGGGTGACCGGCTCCTTGCCGTCATTCGTGACGGTGACTTCGGAACGGACCATCGCGGCATCGTCGGGAAGCGTGAGGACGACGGCTGCCGACAGGGATTTCGAAGCCAGCCTGACGGTCAGCACATTGGCCTTGAGCGATTCGTCGCGACGGGTCTCATGACCCGCATAGCGCAGTTCCGCCCCCAGCGCGGTGTGGATCAGACGGTCGTCCGCGATCCAGTGGCCGGTGCCCGCGGCCATGATCTCGACCAGCGGCAGACGACGGCCCATGACGGCGGTCGCGGACACGGACCGGGCTTCGGCGAGCGAGGCCGCGCCCTGATCGTCGACTTCGAAACACAATGTCAGGCGGTCATTGCCCCACTGAAAAGACTGAACCATGTCGGCACTCCCTTGCACGCTGTTGTGAATTTCCTCGTGCAGGGTATCACCGCCTCGACTCCGGAATTTGCGGAACGCCACCGTTGGGAAAGTTTCGCAGCAGACGTCATAGCAGCGACGCGGGGTCGAGCAGTTTGACGTCCTCCTGCGGCAGCACCTCGAAGGCATTGAGATACAGGCGCGGAATGCGGTTGCGCAGGCAGGTGAAGATCTCATAGCTGATCGTGCCCGCCGCACGCGCCCAGTCGTCGGCGGTGGGTTCGCACACCGTCTCGCCGCGGCCCGGGCCGAACAGCACCACGGTATCGCCCTCGTGCACGCCCAGCGTCTCGGCCGAACCATGCAGGTCGAGGATGAACTGGTCCATGCACACGCGACCGGACACCCGTTCCAGCTTGGGCCCCTGCTTCGTCATGATGCGCACCGGGCCGCCGAGCTTCTCCACATGCTTGGCTCCCTGCAGGTCAAAGCCAGAAGCCGAGCGGTGGATGCCATCCGCATAGCCCAGCGGCACAATGGCGGTGGAGGTGTTCTGCGGGGTCAGATACGTGCGGCCGTACGAAATGCCGTGACCGGCCTCGACGTCCTTGACCGTGCCGAGCTGCGCCTGCAGCGTCATCGCGGGCTTGAGATGATAGCGCTGCGGCGTGCCCATGGCCGGGTCCGGCTCATAGCCATACAGCCCGATGCCCGGGCGGGTCAGCTCGTAATGGATCTTCGGACGGCTCAGCGTAGCCGCGGTGTTCGCCAGATGGCGGATCTCCGGCGCCATGCCGGCACGCTTCATGCGCTCGGTGAAGTCGTCGAACACCGCGATCTGCGAATCGGTGGACTTCACGAACTCCGGCACGTCCGGGGCGTCGGCCACGGCCAGGTGGCTCCACTGGCCCACGATGCGGATCAGCCCCAGCGACTGTTCCTCGCGCAGCGCCTTGAGCGCCCCGTCGAACGCGGCCGGCGTAAAGCCGTTGCGGCCGAACCCCGTATCGCATTTGACATGCACGCGGGCCGGCTTGCCCACCCTGCGGGCGGCTTCGGCAACCCGCGCGATGCCGGCGAGGGAACCGACCGACACGTCGATGTCCGCGGCGATGAGTTCGTCGAAGGGAACCTCAAGTCCCGAATACATCCATGTCAGGATATGGCAGCGATCCGGCCCGATGCCCGCGGCGCGCAGGGCGAGCGCCTCATGCGCCTGGGCCGTGCCGAGCCATGTCGCGCCGCCGGCGAGAGCTGCCAGCGCGGCCGGCACCAATCCATGGCCGTACGCGTCCGCCTTCACCACGCCCATCACCGCCGTGGACGAATCCCCGCCGCCGCACAGTTCCACCAGCCGGGCCATATTGTCGCGCAACGCCTTCAAATCGACGATGCACTGCGCCGGATACCGCCTGCACGCGGCTTCGTAATTCGCCTTGCCCTGTTCGCTCGAGAAATTCCACTGTGGTGCTGCATTCAAACTCATAGTCCCCTATTGTGGCCCCCACATGTGACGTGACATTCCCGGCGGCGGGCACCGACGCAACACCATCACAGATGCCGCGCGGCCCAGCGGTCATCCGCGCGGCATATACTGAGCTTCCAACAGTTCCCTCCGCCACGGCTCCATCACCGCCCTGCGGACGCCAGACGCTTTCGCGATCCGACGTGCGGGAACCGATTCTTGACTCCCGACGTTGAGGCGTGTCGGGGTCCCGGAATTCCGTCCGGTCCAGCCCCGATATCTTGTCTGAGAGAAGATTATGGACCTTTTCCGTAAGAAGTCCGTGGACCAGCTGGTAGCCGAGTCCACTCCGCTGAAACGCACCATGCACACCTTTGACCTGACCATGCTCGGCATCGGCGCCATCATCGGCACCGGCATTTTCGTGCTGACGGGCAAGGGCGCGCTCACCGCCGGCCCGGCGCTGTCGCTGTCGTTCCTGATGGCCGCCGTCTGCTGCGGATTCGCAGGCCTGTGCTATGCCGAGTTCGCCTCCATGGCGCCGGTGTCCGGCTCGGCCTATTCCTATTCGTATCTGGCCTTCGGCGAACTCATCGCCTTCATCATCGGCTGGGACCTGATTCTGGAATACGCCCTGCAGGCCGCAACCGTGTCCGCCGGATGGTCGGGCTATTTCAACAAGCTGCTGGAGGGCTTCGGCCTTCATCTGCCGGTGGAGCTCACCGCCGCCTATGGCACCACGCCGGGAGTTGCCACCTATTTCAATCTGCCCGGTTTCGTCATCGTGCTGCTGATCACCTGGGTGCTGTCGATCGGCATCAACCAGACCAAGAAAACCAACGACATCATGGTGCTCATCAAACTGGCGATCATCGTGCTGTTCATCGTGTGTACGGTCTGGTTCGTCAATCCGTCCAATTGGAAACCGTTCTCCCCCTATGGCGTCTACACCTTCCAGCCGGGTTCCACCCAGCCGTACGGCGTGCTGCCGGCGGCTTCGATCGTGTTCTTCAGCTTCATCGGCTTCGATGCGGTGTCCTCCTCCGCCGAGGAAACCGTCAACCCCAACAAGACGCTGCCGCGCGGCATTCTGCTGTCGCTCGCCGTCTCCACCGTGCTCTATGTGGCGATGACGCTGATCATGACCGGCATCGTACCCTATCAGGAGTTCGCAAACTTCATCGACGCCCCGGTGGCCGGCGTGATCCTGGCCACCGGCATGAACTGGCTGGCCGTGATCGTCAACCTCGGCGCGCTGATCGGCATGACCACCGTGATGCTGGTACAGCTCTACGGCCAGTCCCGCATCTGCTACGCCATGAGCCGCGACGGACTGTTCCCGAAGTTCTTCGGCGAGGTGAACCCGAAATACCGCACCCCGTTCAAGGGCACCTGGTTCTTCGGACTGCTCACCGCCATCGCCGGCGGCTGCATCAACATCAATATCCTGTTCGAACTGGTGAATATCGGCACGCTGACCGCCTTCATCATCGTCTCCGCCGGCATTCTGTGGATGCGCCGCACCCAGCCGAATGCGCATCGCGGATTCAGGGCGCCGCTGGTGCCGTTCACCCCGATTTGCGCGATTGTGTTCTGCCTGGTGCTGATCGCGGGACTCAATTGGGAGACCTGGGTGCGGTTCGCCGTCTGGTTCGCGCTCGGCCTGTGCGTGTACTTCGGCTACAGCCGCAGGCGCTCGAAGCTCGGGCGAGAATTGGCTGAATCCGCGGACTAATCCGGTTCCGCCTCAGCCAATCCGCACGCACGTTCCAAGTTGCGCCGACAAGTCAGGGGCCGGGTCGCCAATCTTCACAATGATTGGCGACCCGGCCCCTGTGCCGTGAATCGGTGAACGGCCCGCAGCTACTTGTCGTGTCGCTGATAGGCGATGCGGATGATATCCGATGGCCGGTCGATGAGCTTGATGAAACCGCAGCGCGTGAAGCCGTTCGACGTGATCACATGCTGCATGGCCTTGTTGTTGGGATGTGTATCCACCTTCACATTGGAATGCCGCGACATCACCCAGTCGAACACCTCATCGGCCACGCCCTTGACCAGTCCGGACGAGGCGATGCGATGCAATGTGACGTATTCGTCGTCATCCAGCCAGGCGCCGTCGATCGTCACATAGGTGGGGTCGACGCCCGGGCAGATGGAGAACACGGCAAGAATGCGCTCGGCGCCCTGTTCCCCCTGATGGTCCACCAGCACCGTCATCCACCCGTGCTCGATGTCACGGCGAACCACATCGGGTCTGGGAAAGCCGCCCGCCCATTGCGTCGGGTTGCCGTTGGCGGCCATCAGCCTGCGCGCATGGGCGTAGATGCCCTGAATCACGTCCCAATCGGCCATGGTGGCCTTGCGGAACTCATGCGAGACGGAATCTGTCGTGGCGGACATGCTGAATGACGCTCCTCCCTGCCAATACGTTTTCATGCGTGAACAAGATACCACGGGCCATACCATGGGCCGCCCCGTCGATATGGCTCAGACCACCTTGCGCTCAAAGGGGTCGGAGCTGATGCCCTTGGCGAGGATGCCCTTGCACCACTCCTTGGCGGTGAACAGGCTGTGGTCGCGATAGTTGCCGCAACTTTCGACGGTGGTCGCGGGCACGTCGTCCCACGTGGCCTGATATGCGATGAACTCCAACGACTCCTTCAACGCCTTCGCCACGTCTTCGGTGGAATGTTCGCCCCACGTCAGCAGATGGAAGCCGGTGCGGCAGCCGAACGGCGAGCAGTCGATGTAGCCGGGGATGCGCTCGCGCAGCAGCACGGCGATCGTGTGCTCGATGGTGTGCAGTCCACCGGTGGGAATGGCGTTCTCGTTGGGCTGCACCAGGCGCAGATCGTAGTTGGAGATCACATCGCCATGCGGCCCTTTCTCCGTATCGATGTAGCGCACATACGGCGCCTTCACCTTGGTGTGGTCCAGCTGAAAGCTCTCGACGACCGGTCGGTCGCTGCGCGTGGTTTCTGTCATATCGGCATCTCCTCCTAGGATCAGTGGATTCCGTCGAGCTCCATCGTAGTCCATCGCCGCCGGAACGCCGGCGTTTTCAGACCACGGCGACGCCTGCCGCACCCCGTTTGCGAAACGCCAAAATGAACACGCAGTGAACGATGTTCATCGTCTTTCTAAAGTTGCTGAATCTCGTTTTACACACCGCTATGCTGAGGAGCGGCGGCGAACAGGAGAGGGCCCGGGAAAGACCGACGCGCCAAGGCCGCCGGGTGCTTCGCCATCATGGTCGGGCACCTCATCGAAAGGACAATCCATGACTTTGCTCAACGCAATGAAGAAGAAGGTCTCCACCCTGAAAACCGCGGGATCCGCTCTGCTCGCAGGTGCCATGTGCCTGAGCCTGCTCGCCGGATGCGGCTCCAACGCCAACAACGGGGCAACCGATTCCAAGAACATCGACACGCTGAAAATCGCCTTCGTCCCCTCCAAGGATCCCGACGAAATCATCACCGCCACCGAGCCCCTGAAGAACATGCTCAAGGACGAACTCAAGAAATCCGGATACACCGTCAACAACGTCGACATCACCGTCGGCTCCAGCTACGAAGCGGTTGGCGAATCCCTCTCAGCCGGCACCGTGGACGTGGGCCTGATCCCCGGCGGCACCTACGTGCTGTACGACGACGACGTGGACGTGCTGCTCACCGCCACCCGCGACGGCCTGAGCGTCGACTCCGACAACCCGAAGGATTGGAACGACGCCGCGCCGATCACCAGCGACTCAAGCAAGCAGGTCACCTCGTACCGCGCCCTGATCATCGCCGGACCGTCCGCCAAGGGACAGGAACTCGCCAAGAAGATCAACAGCGGCGAAAAACTCACCTGGGACGATCTCAACTCCGCCAACTGGTCCGTCATGGGCGCCTCCTCACCGGCCGGCTACATCTACCCGGCGCTGTGGCTGAAGAACAACTACGGCAAGTCCATCGGCGACCTGGCCCAGCGCGGCCCGGTCCGACTCCTGCGGCCCCGCCTTCGCCCGCCTCGCCCAGGGACAGTTCGACGTGCTCGCCACCTACGCCGACGCACGCCTCGACTACGCCAAAAAGTGGACCAGCGACTTCGGCCGCACCAACGACATCTGGAAGGACACCGCGGTCGTCGGAGTGACCCCGGCCATCTACAACGACACCATCTCGGTATCCAAGCATTCCTCGATCATGTCCGACGAATTCAAGAAGGCCCTGTCCGACTCCTTCATCAACATCGGCAATACCGACGAGGGCAAGAAGGTCATCGCCATCTACACCCACAAGGGCTACAAAGTGGCCAAGTCCTCCGACTACGACAACGAGCGCCAGGCCCAGGAAATCGTCAAGTCGCTGAAGAAGTAACACCCCACCGCCACCACACGGGTCGCCCGACGCAGGACACGCAAGTCCCGCCGGACGACCCATCGTCGCACCGGACGAAACCGCCACCGCACCACCACAGCACAACCACCAGGAGAAAACAGGCATCCACATGATCGAGATGAAACATGTGAACAAGACCTACCCCAACGGCTACAAGGCCCTCAAAGACGTGAACCTCACGATCGACCAGGGTGAATACGTAGCAGTCATAGGCCTGTCCGGCGCCGGAAAATCGACGCTGATCCGAACCATCAACCGCATGATCACCATCACCGACGGCCAGCTCAACGTCGACGGACATGACGTGACCGCGCTGAAAGGCAGGCAACTGCGCCGCTTCCGCCGCCGCATCGGCATGATCTTCCAATCCTTCAATCTGGTCACACGCACCAAAGTGATCTCCAACGTGCTCGCCGCCCGAGTGCCGGACCTGCCATGGTGGCGCTCGCTACTCGGCATCTTCCCGCACAGGGACGTCATGGACGCGCTCGAGGCGCTCGATCAGGTGGGCATCGCCGGCAAAGCCTACACGCGCGTCGACCAGCTCTCCGGTGGACAGCAGCAGCGCGTGGCGCTCGCCCGCGCATTGATGCAGAACCCGACGATTCTGCTGGCCGACGAGCCTGTCGCCTCCCTCGACCCGGTCACCGCCGAGCAGGTTATGGATGATTTCGGACGCATCAACCGCGAACGCGACATCACCGTCATCATCAACATCCACCACGTCGACCTCGCACTGCGCCACGCCAATCGCGTCATCGGCATCCGCGCCGGCGAAATCGTGTACGACGGCGGCGTGGACGGCGTGACCGCCGACGTGCTGTATACGATCTACGGCGATGAAACGCCGGGCACGATGGGCGCCGCCAACACAGGCACCGCCGAAACCGCGAGGTGAGACCAATGAGCCAACCAGCATCACCCTCGCAAGGCGAACCGGCGCTTCGCCGAGGCGACACCGTCATCAAGCTCGCATCCGGCACCGAAGTGACCAAACCCCGCTCCTTCGCCGCGCCGATCACCATCGCGGTACTCGCGTTCAGCACGTTCTGCGTATGGTTCACCGGCTTCAACCCCGCGACGCTCGCCGCCAGGGGCGACGAATTCTTCGAGATCCTCGGCCGCATGTTTCCGCCCGACCTCGAATCGGCGGGAGGCATCGTCGGCCCCCTGGTCGCCACCATCCAAATGTCGCTGATCGGATCCGCCATCGGCGGCGTACTCGCCGTGCCATTCGCCATGATCGCCTCCACCACGATCGTGCGCGTCAAGGCCGTCACGGTCGCCATGCGCTTCGTCTTCTCGTTGATCCGCACCATCCCGACCATCATCTCCGCCCTGATCGCCACCTACATCTTCGGGCTCGGCACGCTGGCGGGCACCACCGCCATCGCCCTCTTCACCTTCTCGTATCTCGGCAAGGTGCTGTACGAGGCCATTGAGTCCGTGGACATGGGCCCGTATGAGGCGATGACTTCGATGGGCGCCTCCACCTGGCAGGCATTCCGCTTCGCGATCCTGCCCGAAGTGCTGCCCTACTATCTGTCCAACGCGTTGTTCTGCTTTGAAGGCAACGTACGCTATTCCGCCATCCTCGGCTATGTCGGCGCCGGAGGTCTGGGCCTTATCCTCAACGAGAACCTCGCCTGGCGCGAATACGCCACCGTGGGCATGATCCTGATCGAATTGCTCGCCACCGTATTCGTCATCGAGAACGTCAGCCGAGCCGCGCGAAAGCGCCTGAGCTGAAAGGATCACCCATGACTTCCGCAACCTCACGACCTTCCGACATGGCCAAACGCGCCACACTGGACGAGCTGTACGCATCCCGTCCCCGCACCCCCATCGGCAACATCCTCGTCGCACTGGTGATTGCGGGACTGCTGATATGGTCCGCCACGGGCATCGAATCCTCCGGAGGCCAGGCGAACTCCGGCTGGACCGTGGTCGTTTCGATCCTCGGCGGCCTGCTGCACCCGAACTGGTCTATCCTGCTGAACCTCACCACGACCGGCGTGCCCTATCTGCTGCTGGAAACGGTCTGCATCGCATTCATGGGCACCGTGGTGGGCGCCGTGATCGCCGTGCCGCTGGCCTTCCTCGCCGCGTCGAATCTTATGCCCAGGCCCATCGCATGGCTGGCGAGCTTCGCCATCATGTGCATCCGAACCGTGCCCGTGTTCGTCTATGGCATCATGTTCGTACGGGTCACCGGCCCCGGTCCCTTCGCCGGTCTGATGACCATGTCGCTATGTTCCGTGGGCATGGTGAGCAAAATGTTCATCGAATCCATCGAGGATCTCGACAAGGGCGTGCTCGAATCGATGACCGCCATGGGCATGAACATCTGGCAGAAGATACGCTTCGGCGTCTTCCCCCAGATGATGGCGAGCTTCGCCTCCACCGCGATCTACCGCTTCGACATGAACCTGCGCGATGCGACCATTCTGGGTTTGGTCGCCGCAGGCGGCATCGGCGCGCCGCTGATCTTCGCCATGAACTCCTACCGCTGGAATGACGCGGCCTCCATTCTCTGGGGTCTGATCGTCCTGATCCTCGTCGTCGAATGGGGTTCGACCAAGATCCGCGTCAAATTGGCCAACGGCTGACCCGGAGCGCCCCGCCGGCGCTCCGTCCCATAATCGTTTTCATTCCGCATCGAGGTATTCACGCATGACACGAGCATTCCGCATCTGCTACACATCCGACACCCATGGTCACATCTTCCCCGTCGACTACGCCACCGGCAACGCCAAAGACTGCGGCCTGCTCAATATGGCCGAGGATTTCACGGACGACTCGTGGGCCCGCCGCATATGCGGGCTGCCCGACCGCGAACCGATGCCCATGATAGCCATGGACGGCGGCGACACATTGCAGGGCACCCCGTACTCCCAGCTGTTCATCGGCGGCGACGCAAGCAACGACGACCGCACAGCCGTCAGGGGCCTGCCCCATCCAATCGCCACCGCATTCAACGCCGCCGGCTACAGCTTCGTGACGCTCGGCAACCACGACTTCAATTACGGCCCCCGGGCGATCGGGGATTATCTCAACGCGCTCGACGCGACCTGCGTATGCGCCAACGTGCGAGACCTGACCGACCGGCTGCCCATCAGGCGCTACGCCTTCGTCGACCTGCCGAACGGCATTCGCCTTGGCGTCACTGGACTGGTCACGGACTGGGTGAACGTGTGGGAGGACGAACGCCATCTGACCACGCTTGCCGTCACCGACACCTGGGAGGCGGCGCAGGAGATGAGCGAGTTCCTGAAGAGCCGCTGCGACGTCAGCATCTGCATCTACCACGGCGGCTATGAGCGTGACGTGAGGACCGGCGCCAAGCTCTCCGACACCACTGAGAACCGCGCATGGCAGATCGCCCATGATCTTGACTTCGACCTGCTGCTGTCCGGCCACCAGCACATCTCCATGCCGGGAGCCACGATCAACGGGACCGTAACCATCCAAACCTGCAACACCGCCGTGGAATACGCGGAGCTCGCCTGCACCCTTGACGATGACGGACGGTTGGACGTCCACACCAGACTCACGCCCGTGGGCCACAGTCACCCGACCGAGCCCTACGCCACGCTGGAGCCATACGAGCGCCGCACGCAGCTGTGGATCGACCGTCCGGCGGGGACGCTCACGCATCCCATCGCCCCGCAGGAGCACCTCGACGCCGCCCTGCACGGCAGCGAGATCGCCGCGTTGTTCAATGCGGTTCAGCTCGCCGTCTCAGGCGCACGCGTCTCATGCGCGTCGCTTGCGGACACGGCCGTTGCGGTGCCTGCGGCCGTCACCCGCCGCAACGTCTTCCAGATCTACCCCTTCGCGAATTCGCTGGCGGTGCTGTCGGTACGCCGCGAAGCGCTGAAACGGGCCCTCGAGCGCTGCGCATCCTATTTCGATCTGCAGGATGGCGGGCCGGTGGTCTCCGACCGTTTCCTCCGCCCCAAGATAGAGCACTACAACTACGATTATTACGCCGGCATTCGATACACCTTCGACCTGACGAGGCCTCTTGGCGATCGCGTAACCGAACTGACCTTCGCGGACGGGTCCGAGATCCCGGGCGACGAGCCGATCGACCTGGTGTGCAACAGCTACCGGGCGACCGGCACCGGCGGCTACGAGATGCTGGCCGCCTGCGACACGGTCCGCGTCATCGATCGGGAGATGCCCGATCTCATCATCGACTTCCTGACGTCCCACAGCCCCTGGACCCCCACCGTCAACGACGGCATGCGCGTCATCTGGTGATCCAGACCGGGGCCGCCTCACGAGGCGGTCCCACGGTGCCTTGCATCACGTCACGTTCACCGGTCCGAGGCACCTACAATACACACTATGGAAATCGAATCGATGCCGGTCAAATCGAGAATCATCTCGATGATGCCATCGCTCAAAACGGCGGAGCGTCGCGTGGCGGAGTATCTGCTGCACCACTGGGATGGCGCGGACGGCGAGCTCACGGTCGCCGCCGTCGCGCAGGGGTCGGGAAGTTCGGCGGGCACAGTGGTCCGCACCTGCCGGTCCTTGGGATATCAGGGATATCAGCAGGTGCGCGTGCTCATCGCGCGCGATCGGCTCGCGGCCAGCACATCGGTCGGCGACAACGCCACCGCCCCGGATTCGGCGTCGGACAGCACTCCGAGCGCCGACGGGAAGCGCGTGCATGACCGCGTCGCGACACTCGCCAACCAACTTCCCCTGCTGATGGGCACGCTGTCGGACAAGGAACTCGACGCCGCCGTCAAGTTCGCCGGGGACGCCAGGCGCATTCTCGTGATCGCCAATGGACTATCCGCGCCGATCGGGGCAAGCTTCACGTCGAGACTACTGCGCAATGGCTTCGACGTCGCATGCTTCACCGACACCATCGACCAGCATATTGCGGCCAGCATGCTTACCGACGATTGCCTGGTGTTCGTTTTTTCCGGATCGGGCGCGAACACCCATACGCTCGCCGCGGTGCGCGCCGCCAAGGACGCCGGCGCCCGCATTGTGGCGCTCACATATTTCGCGGCGTCGCCGCTGATCGCCCTGGCCGATGTGACCTTGCTGGTGGGGCCGCCGAATCTCACGCTGGACAGTGAGCTCAAGGACGTCAGCCGCGTTGCTCTGATGGTGCTCTCCGAGGCGCTGGCGTCGGAGATGACATGCGACGGCACACAGTCCCCCTCATCCCCCGCCTTCACCGCGATCTCTCAGCATCTTGAGGACACCGACGAATAATCGGCGATCGCCTTGAGGAATCGCGCGCCGTAGGCTTCGAATTTTCCCTGGCCCACGCCGTTGACCGAGAGAAGCTCCTCGCGGTTGGAGGGGCGCCGCCGGACCATGTCGCGCAGCGTTTTGTCGGAGAACACAATGTAGGGCGGCCTGCCGATCTCCCTGGCGATGTCGCGGCGCAGCGACCGCAGCTGCTGGAACAGCGCCTCGTCCTCGTCGCTCGACACCGAGTCGGCCACGCCCAGCGCCGGCGTCGGACCCGAGTTCCGCGGCCGGTCCGGCCTGCGCGCCACACGCTTCATCTCATAATGAAAATCAGGCCGCGCGGTTTGGGCGGCCAGCGGACCGAACCGCACCAGCGGCAGCCGACCGGGGGTGATCGTCAGATACCCTTCGGATGCCATCTGGCTGAGCACATCACGCACGCGAGCCTCCGGCACATCCCTCAGCACCCCATATGAGGGAACGGCGTCAAGCCCGCGATTCACAATGTCGGCGGCGGCCGATCCGCGCAGCACGGCGACGATCTTGCCCGATCCGAAACCCTGGTTGAGATCGTGCACGCAGCGACTGATCGCCCTCGCGACGTCGCTCACGTCGATGGTTTCGAACGTGGTTTGGCAATTGGAGCAATTCGGGCATGTCGCCTCCACGCCGGTGACCGTGGTCACGGACTGTCCAAAATAGCGCAGTATGTAGGCATGCAGGCATCCCGTCGTCCGGCAGTATCCGATCATGCCGTCCAGCAGCCGTGTTTTGCTGCGCCGGACCAGTTCGACCTCCTCGGGCGTCAGACGGTCGTTCTCATAATCGGCGCTGAGCAGACGGCGACGTGTGACGATGTCGGATTCGTTCCACAGCAGGGTGCATCGACTGGGTTCGCCGTCGCGGCCGGCGCGGCCCGCCTCCTGGTAGTACGCCTCGATGGATTCGGGCATATTGTGGTGCAGCACGTATCGAACGTTCGACTTGTCGATGCCCATGCCGAACGCATTCGTGGCCACCACCACGCCGACCTCGTCGGTGACGAACGCCCGCTGCGCCCGTTCGCGCCGCTCGGGCGCCATGCCGCCGTGATAGGCCACGGCGATGCCCGCCCCGAACGCCGCATTGATGCCGTCGGCCAGCACTTCGGTCTCCTTGCGCGTGGCGCAGTAGACAATGCCCGACTCGTCCCGATGCACCCCCACATACCGCACAATCCAGCGGTTCTTGGCCTTCGTCTCCATCTTGATGACGTCCAGGAACAAATTGGGACGGTCAAACCCCGTAATGGTCAGCGCGGGATTGCGCAACCCCAGCAGTGTGACGATATCGTCACGGACGCGTTCTGTGGCGGTGGCGGTGAACGCCCCGACCACCGGACGCATCGGCAGGCCGGCGATGAACTCCCCTATGCCGAGATAGCTGGAGCGGAAGTCCTGCCCCCACTGCGACACGCAATGGGCCTCATCCACCGCCACCAGCGAAATGATGGGCGACCGGGTGGCGAAATCGCGGAACCGTGCGGTTTCCAACCGCTCCGGCGCCACATACAGCAGCTTGATCTCGCCTCGCGCGGCGGCGGCCAGCACATCGGCCTGCTCGTCGATGCTTTGCATGGCATTGATGAACGCCGCGTTGATTCCCGCGTCGCGCAGCGCGTCCACCTGATCGCGCATCAGCGAGATCAGCGGCGAAATCACCACGGTGACGCCCGGCAGCAGCAACGCCGGGATCTGGTAGCAGATCGATTTGCCGGCGCCTGTGGGCATGACGGCCAGTACATCGTTCCCGGCCAGCAGCGACCGTACGATCCCCTCCTGCCCCGGACGAAAGGAATCATATCCGAAGTACTGTTTCAGCGCCTTGAGCGCCGGCTGCCGCATATCATCCGTCATGCACGCCAGTCTAGCCCCGGCGCCGCCAAACCCACTCAGGCGCGAAGCGCCTGGGCGAGATCGGCGATCAGATCGTCGGCGTTTTCAATGCCGACGGAGATGCGCACCAGATTGTCGGGCACCTGCAGCGTGGTGCCGGCGACCGAGGCGTGAGTCATGGCCGCGGGCACCTCGATCAGCGATTCCACGCCGCCAAGCGACTCGGCAAGCGTGAAGATGTGGGTACGTCCCACGAAACGCTTCGCAGCCTCGACGCCACCCGCAAGCTGCACCGACACCACGCCGCCGAAACCGCCGTGCATCTGGCGCCTGGCGATCTCATGGCCCGGATGCGACTCAAGGCCCGGGTACCATACGCGCTCCACCACATCGGAGGACTGGGATTCCAGCCACTGCGCCACGGCCAGGGCGTTGGCGGAATGACGCTGCACACGCAGTTCCAAGGTCTTGAGTCCACGGATTTCCAGCCATGAATCAAACGGCGAGGGCACCGCGCCGGCGGCGTTCTGCAGGAAGGCCACCTTGTCGTGCAATTCCTCGTCGTTGGTCACCACGGCGCCGCCCACCACGTCGGAGTGGCCGCCGATGTACTTGGTGGTGGAGTAGACCACCACGTCGGCGCCGTCATCCAACGGATGCTGGAGCGCCGGCGATGCGAAGGTGTTGTCGACCACCACCTTGGTGCCATGCGCATGCGCCACGGCCGCGGTGGCCGCGATGTCGGTGATGTTGAGCAGCGGATTCGACGGGGTCTCCACCCACACGTAGGCGTAGTCCTTCTTGGCGAGCGCCGCCGACACCGCGGCGGTGTTGGTGATGTCGACCACGTCGAGTCCCACGCCCCACGGCACGAACACCTTGCTGAGCAGCCGGTAGGTGCCGCCGTACACGTCGTCGCCCAGCAGCACATTGTCGCCGGGCTTCAGGCTGGCGCGCAGCAGCACGTCGATGGCGGCCAGTCCGGAGGCGAAGCTCGACGCGTACCGAGCGCCCTCCACGAAGGCGAGCTGCTGGTCGAAGCTGGTGCGGGTGGGGTTGATGGACCGGCTGTAATCATGGCCGCCGCGCAGGCCGAGGACGCCGTCCTGCTTGAAGGTGGAGGTCAGGTACACCGGCGTGACGACGGCGCCGGTGGTCGGATCGGGCTCCTGGCCGGCATGGATGGCTCGGGTGGCGAGCGCGTCGTCGGCGAACTGGTTATTGTAGGAGGTGGCTGCGATGGTCATGATGGTTTTCCTTTGCGGTATTCGTGCTGCGCTGCGATCAGCGGTGTACGGGTTTTGTGGATTGGGTTTGCGATTTCGTGGGTTTTGGCGGCATGGGACCGCCCGTCGAGCGGTGGATCGTCTACAGATACCGTTCGGCGATCGACGGCTTGGTGGTGCGGTCAACCACATCGCCGTATCCGTTGGCGCGCATCCAGTCGTCGTTGAAGATCTTCTCCAGATAGCTACGGCCCGAATCGGGGGCGAGCACCACCACGAGCTGGTTTTCGTCAAGCTGGTTGGCGCGGGCGTATTTCAGCGCGCTCACCACGGCCATGCCGGACGACCCGCCGACGAGCAGCCCCTCCTCATTGGCCAGACGACGGGTCATTTCGAAGGCTTCGGCGTCGCCCACCTGCACGATGTCGTCGGTGATGGTGCGGTCGAAGGCACCCGGATAGAAATCCTCGCCCACGCCCTCGATGTTGTATTGATGCACCTTGTCCGGATCGGTCGCCGAATAGATCGAACCTTCGGGATCGGATCCGATCACCCGCACGCGCCCGTCGGAAACCTCCTTGAGATATTTGCCGGTGCCGGAAATGGTGCCGCCGGTGCCGATGCCCGCCACGAAATGGGTGACCTTGTGGTCGGTGGCCTCCCAGATTTCCGGTCCGGTGGTGTAGTAGTGGCTCAGCGGGCCGTTCGGGTTGTCGTACTGGTTGGGCCGGAAACCGCCGGGGATCTCCTTGGCGAGCCGCTCGGCCACCTGATAGTAGGACCGCGGATCGTCGGGGCCCGCGTCGGTGGGGGTGACGATCACTTCGGCGCCATAGGCGCGCAGCACCGCACGCTTGGATTCGGAGACCTTGTCGGGCAGGGTGAAGATGGTGCGGTATCCGCGCTGCAGAGCCACGAGCGCGAGGCCGACGCCGGTGTTGCCGGAAGTGGGTTCGACGATCACGCCGCCGGGCTTCAGCTGCCCCGAGCGCTCAGCGGCGTCGATGATGCGCTCCGCGATGCGATCCTTGGAGGATCCTCCCGGATTCAGGTATTCGACTTTGACGGCGATGGTGGCGGCGATGCCGTCGGTGACATGGTTGAGTTTGACGAGTGGGGTGTTGCCGATGAGTTCGGAAATGCTGTTGACGATGGTCATGGAAGTCTCGTTTCTGATGGTGCCTGTTTGCTGGTTCGGATGGATGGGCTTGTGATCCAAGGCGTGTGGCTGCTGGCAATATGCCGGAAACGGGACTGTTCAGCGCAGATGGCGTGAGTACGGTATTACGGCATGCGCATTGCCGCCAAACTGCGTGATACAAGAATGCGCTGAAACCTCGTTGCGCGAATTCACTGTCCTATTTCAAGTTATGCGTTGTCAACCGTCCGCCTACGGGCGTCGGTTAGCGACAACAACAACATGAAATGAACTGCATGGTTCACACCATAGCACACCGAGCCGCGACGGCGAGTTCCGACACGGCAAGTGTTCGGAATATGGACACCCGTCTCTGGGCGCCCATCGCAGCCCACGAGTCACAGCGTGGCGGCGGCGATCAGTTCCCTGGTGTACTCAGATTGCGGGTCGCACAGCACTTCGGCGGTCGGCCCGACCTCTTCCACGCTCCCGTCGTGCAGCACCAGAATGCGGTCGGCGAGATGACGGACCACGCCAAGATCATGCGAAACCACAACCAGGGCCACATCGGGCCGCGCCGCGCGGATCGCGGCGAAGGCGTCGAGAATCTGCAGACGGGCGGCCACGTCGATCGCGCTCATCGGCTCGTCGGCCAGCAGGACGCGGGGCTCGGCCACAATGGCGCGGGCGATGGCGACTCGTTGCGCCTGGCCGCCCGACAAATCCACCGGATAGCGCCGCCCGAATGCGTCGGCATCCAAACCGACGGTTTGCAACGCGTGACGCGCCCGCCGAAAGGCCTCGTCCCGGCCCACGCCGCGCAACCGCAGCGGCTCGGCCACCGACTGCGCGACCGTCCAGCGCGGATCAAGCGAACTGAACGGATCCTGAAACACCAAACCGGATTCACGCTGCACAGTCCGGTCACGACCAGTCACGGCATGGCCGTCATACGCAACCGAACCCGCATCGGCGCGCTCCAACCCCAGCATGATGCGGGTCAGCGTCGACTTGCCGGAGCCGGAACCACCGATGACGGCCAGGCACTCGCCCGCATGCACATCGACGGACACGTCGAACAGCACCTGCCGGCGGGACCTCCCCGACTGAAACGACTTGGAGACGCCGCGCACGGCAAGCAACGCGACCCCTCGGGAATCATCATGATCACACGGCATGACCGGCCTCCAACGTGAGTTTGCGGGCCGCGGCCACCAGCCGTCCGCCCACCTCGCTCTGCGGCGAGGACAATACATCGGCTGTCGCGCCGGATTCGCGCACCTCGCCCGACTCCAGCACATAGCATCTGGTGGTGGCATGAGCCAGCACCGAAAAATCATGGGTGATGAACAGCATCGAAGCGCCGGCGTCGTCCACCAGGGAAACCAGCAAATCGATGATCTGCCGCTGCGTAATCGAATCCAACGCGGTGGTCGGCTCGTCGGCGACGATCAGCCGCGGCGACGTGATCAGCGCCGTCGCGATGCCCACACGCTGCTGCTGCCCCCCGGACAGCTCATGGGGGAATTTATCCGCGACATCCTCGGGCAGTCCGACCTTGCGCAGCATCGCCATCACGCGGTCGCGACGCTCCGAGGCATCCACGTCGTAATGCAGCGCCAACGGCAATCCGATCTGCCTGGAGACGCTCCACACCGGGTTCAATGCGGCGGCCGGATTCTGAAACACCATGCCCATATACCGTCCACGCAGATCCGCAAGCTCCGTCTCGGCAGCACCAGCCAGCTCCCCGCCGTCAACGGATATCGATCCGGACGTCGTCGCATTGGACGGCAGAATGCCCATCAGCGCCTTGGCGATCATGGACTTGCCGGAACCCGACGGACCGATCAGACCAACACGCTCGCCGTCGGCGATATCGATATGCACGCCGCGGACAATGCGATGGCCCGCGATCGAGACATTCAGGTCATTGATTGCAACGCTCATCGCCTCTCCCCCCGCTCTTCCCGTGACCGCTCGGCATTGTTGCCGCCAAGATCGCGCAGCGCCGGGTTGGTCACCGGATCGGCGGCGTCGCGCAGGGCGTCGCCGAACAGATTCAGCGCGACCACCACGACGGTGACCACCAGCCCCGGCCAGAGCACGGTGAGGGGGAACACGTTGATGAACTTCACCGACGTGGCCAGCGAATGCCCCCAACTCGGGGTTCCCGCGCCGACGCCCACGCCCAGATACGTCAATCCGGCTTCCGCGAGAATCGATGTCCCCGCCGACATCGACAACTGCACCATCAGCACGGGAACGATATTGGGCACGACATGGCGCGTCAGCACATACCAGCCGGACGCGCCGCCCAGTCGCGCCGATTGCGCATATTCGGAGGTCGCTGCCAGCATGGCGGCTGGCCGGGCGATGCGGGCGAGATTCAGGCCGTACGCAATGGAGCAGGCCCCCACGATCACACCGGCCGAAGCTCCCAGCGGCACGGTCAGCAACAGGGCGATCAACACGGTCGGGATGGAAATCAGCGCGTCGACCACGGCGACCGTCGCCGAAGCCACGCCGGATCGGCGCGACACCATGCAGCCGACCAGCAGCAGCCCGATGGCGGCCGAGCACAGCACGGACAGCATCGCAATGGCCAGATTGGTGGCCGAGCCGGCCATCAACCAGCTCAGCACGTCGGCGCCGGTGCCATCGGTGCCCAGCGGATGCGCCGGCGAAGGCGTGTCCCACGCATGGTAGCCATCGGTCGCCAGCAGCGGCTGCGGGGTCCAGAACAGCGAGACCACCGCCGTCACCAGCCAGGCCCCCAGCACAATCAGCGAATACCGTCCGCTGCCATGGGACCACATGGTCCTCGCCACCGTCCATATGCGCGCCATCATCGCCCCTCCCGATCGGTCGCGGACTTCAGTCGAGGATCAAGCAGCCGGTGCAGCAGATCCACCACCAGACCCAAAACCAGGAAAAACGCCGCCAACAGGAACAACTCGCTCTGCACGGCGATCAGGTCGCGGTTCCCGACATCGCCAACCAGCAGCGCGCCCAGCCCCGGCAGCGCGAACAACGATTCAACCACCATCACGCCGGTGATCATCTGTGCGAAGGTCAGTCCCGCCACCGACACCAATTGAGGAGCGGCCAGCCGCAATCCCACGCGAAGCACGGCCTGCCGTCGCGTCATGCCGCAGGCCATCGCCATGACGACCGCGCCGCCGTCCGCCAGATCGCCCAGCGCCGCGCGCGTATAGCGCATCACGCCCGCGCCGGCCACAATGCCGGTCGCCAGCGCAGGAAGCACCAGCGAGGCGAACGCGGCGCCGGCGTCATGCCATCCGGTCGAAGGAAACCCCTGGGAGGGAAACACGCCAAACACCCCCACTCCCCGGGCGAACATCAGAATAAGGAGCAGCCCGCCCCAGAGCGCGGGAACGGCGCCTCCGACAATCGCCACCACATGCAGCGCCCCCGCCAGCACACGTCCCCTGGCGATCACCGCGGCGCACCCCAACGGCAAGCCGATCGCCAGCGCCACGAACAGACTCATCACAATCAGGGGGAAGGTCAGGGAACCCCGGGTCGCCACCTGCGAGGCCACCGTGCGGCCGGTCAGCACCGATGTACCCAAATCGCCATGCAGCAAGCCGGCGGCCCAGTCGCGATACTGCTCCAGATACGAACGGTCCAAACCGAATTGAGACCGCAACTCGGCAATGCGCTCAGGGGTGGCGGCCGTGCCGGCCATCACCGCGGCCACATCGCCGGGAAGAATGCGCAGCGCGACAAACACCAGTATCGAAACGCCGAACAACGCCGCCACAAACAGCAGCAGCCTCTGAATGATGAAACGCATGAAGTTCCTTCAGCTATGAATGCAAGCCGGACGCATCGCGCAATCCGGCACACGCGACTGCGAACCATCCCCTGTCTCAGCATGGCAGGGACGGACGACAGGGGCGCCCCGCGACGGGATGCCGCGGGACGCCCCTGCGACAGCCGTCACCGCACGGGCGTATAGGTCATGTTGTACAGCGGCAGCACGCTCTGGCTCAGACGCTGCGGGAATCCCTCGACGCCCTTGCTTGCGGCCACCGTAACGCGATATTCGAACAGCCAGTCGGCCGGGGCGTCCTCGGAGACGAGCCTGGCGGCCTGCTTGAGATAATCGTCGGCCTCGGCGTCGTCGGATGCGGCGAGCGCCTTGGCATACAGATCCTGCACGTCCTTGTTGTCGTAGTGGTAGTAGTAGGTCGGCGTCGCCCACTTGTAGAAATCGTGGCTTTCCGCATGATCCACCAGCGACAGCTCATAGTCGCCGTTAGTGTGCACGTCCTGCAGCCAGGTCGAGAACTCCACGTAGTTGATCTTCAGGTCGATGCCGATCTGCTGCAGTTGCGAACGCAGCTGATCGCCCAACTCGGTGCCGTACACGTTGGCGTAGGTCAGCGTCAGTTCCAGCGGCTTGTCGGCGGAGAACCCCGCCTCGGCCATCAGCGCCTTCGCCTTGTCCGCATCATGCGGATACAAACCGGTCAGATCGTCATACCCGGGGTCCACATTCGGAATCGGGCCGCCCAACGCGCTGTCCACGCCGCCACGCGAGGCGATGATCTGATCGTGGTCGATGGCGTACCGAATCGCCTGGCGCACGCGCTTGTCGGCGAGTTTCGGATTGGTCATATTGAACGCCAACACGAATTTGTCGGATCCGTCGGCGGCATTCACCGTGTAATGCTCCGGATCGGACTGGAACGACTTGGCCAACGTGGCCGCGATGGGAGACAGCACCTGCACGTCGCCGCTCTTGAGGGCGTTGACCGCCGCATTGTCATCCGGCAGGAAACGCACGGTGACGTTCCGGGTCTTCGCCTTGTGCGCGGTTCCCCAGTACCGGTCGTTGGCCTTGAGCACCAGCTGGCTGGACGGGTCGAAGGACTGCACCTCGTAAGGTCCGGATCCCACCGCCGTGGTCTTGGCGTCGTACTGCGCGTCCTTGTCGAACACCAGGCCCGGCCGTCCGGAGAGATACCACAGCATGTTGGAATCGGGGGCGCTCAGCTTCAGCTGCACGGTGTTCGCGTCGATGACCGTGGCTGCGTCGAGATTCTTGACCTGATCGTAGTTGTAGTATTTCTGCGCCTTGAGTTCGTTGATGGACCATGCCACATCATCGGCGTCCAGCACGTCGCCGTTCGAGAAGTTCATATGCTCGTTGAGATGGAAGGTATAGGTCAGACCGTCATCGCTGACGTCCCAGCTGGAGGCCAGACCGGGCTGCACCTTGTTGTCGGAGTCGCGGGACACCAGCCCCTCGTACACATTGCCGATCAGGAGCTGTTCAAGCGCCGAGCCGGACTGGTGGCGGATGTCGAGGTTGACGGGGGCGAGCTTGATGCCCACGGTCACCGTGTCGGATTGCGCCGATGCGCCGGCGCCCTGCGTGCCGTCGCCCTTGCCCGCGGTGCGGAACACGGTGACGCCGAGCGCAATCGCCACGACGGCGATCACGCAGATCAGCGGGACCACCCAGCGCGGAACGCCCCTGGACTGTTTCACGCGAGCGTTGAGGCTCTCGTCGGTGGAAGCCGATGCGCCGGACTGCGCATCCTTGGATTCGGTCGCGTCGGATTGTCCGTGCGCGCCATTGATCTGAGACATGCGTCTCTCCTTCAATGATGTGATGTTCATCTCTTCAATGCGCGATTAGCCGCCGCGGAGGGTCGACCATCGCCGCGCGACATTATACTTGGGTACCGGCATTGACACAAAGCAACGACCGATTCGGAAAGTGAAATATGGCACATATTCTTTTAGGGGTCACCGGCAGCATCGCCGCGTTCAAAGCCTGTCATCTTGCCTCGGATTGGACCAAAGCTGGCCATGAGGTGCGCGTCGTCATGACGCGTGCCGCCGAGCAGTTCATCACCCCGCTGACCTTCACCTCGATCACGCACCGCGCCGCCCGCACGACCATGTTTTCGGAGCATCCGGCGTCGGAGGGCGACGTGGCCCCGGCCGACGGGCAATTGGACATCAACCACATCGCCGACGCCGCCTGGGCGGACGCGTTGGTGATCGCCCCGGCCAGCGCGGATGCCATCGCGCGCATCGCGGCCGGACTGGCCGACGACACCCTCACCTCCACGGTGCTGGCGTACGACCGAGGACCCAAGATACTGTGCCCCGCGATGAACTCGCATATGTATGCCAACGCCGCCACCCAACGCAATATCGGCATCTGCCGCGAGCTGGGATGGACCGTCGTCGAACCGGAAATCGGCAAACTCGCCTGCGGCGACACCGGTCGCGGACGCATGGAGGAACCCACCGTCATCGAGGAGGCCGTCGCCGCCGCGCTTCGACGATCCGCGGATCCGTCCGATTCGCCGCTGGGGGGTCTCAAGGTGCTCATCACCGCCGGACCGACGCAGGAGGCGTTGGACCCGGTACGGTACCTGACCAACCATTCCACCGGCAAAATGGGGTATGCCCTGGCTCGGGCCGCGCGCGACATGGGCGCCGACGTCACGCTGGTCAGCGGGCCGACCTCGCTCGAAGCGGTGCATGGCGTCACCATGGTTGACGCTGTAAGCGCCGACGACATGTTCCACGCCGTCAAGCAACGATTCGCCGACGCCGACATCACGATTATGGCGGCGGCCGTCGGTGATTTCAGGCCCGCAACCGTACACCCGCAGAAGATCAAGAAGCAGGGCCGCGCCTCGTTCTCATTGGAGCTCGTCTCGAATCCCGACATCCTCGCATGGGCCGGTGAGCACAAAAGCGGTGCGAAACGCCAAATCCTGTGCGGTTTCGCCATGGAAACGGAGCATCTGATCGACAACGCCTCGAGGAAGCTCAATGAAAAGCACTGCGACATGCTGGTGGCCAACAACCTCAGGACCCCGGGTGCGGGATTCGCCACCGACACCAATGTGGTGACGCTGCTCACCCCGACCGGTGCCGGCAACGCGGGCAACGCGGGCAACGCGGGCAACGCCGACGTCACCGAGGGCCCGACCGGCGACGCGGCGCCCGCCGCCGCGCATGTGGAGCATCTCGGCATCATGGGCAAATCCCAGCTCGCCGGCGAGATCCTCAGACGCCTCAATGCGATGCGGGAGTCCTGATGCTGCTCGCGGTCGACATCGGCAACACCAACATTTCGGTTGGCTTCATCGACGGCGGTTCCGTGGTCGGAACCTACCGCATCACCACCAAAAGCCATCACACCGCGGATGAATACGCGCTGAACATGCGCCGTTTCATGACGTTGTCCGACGTACGTCCGGGCGACGTCGAGGGGGCAATCATCTCCTCCGTGGTGCCGAAGGTCATGCACGCGTTCCGCGGCGCGATCCGCAAACTCACCGATCTCGACCCCATTGTGGTCGGCCCGGGAGTCCCCACCGGTCTCGACATTCGATTGGACAATCCCAAAGCCGTGGGCGCCGACCGCATCGCCGATTCCGTGGCCGCGTACACGCTCTATGGCGGGCCGGTGCTGGTCATCGACTTCGGCACCGCCACCACCTACGACTATGTGGACGGCCACGGCGCCTTCCGCTCCGGCGCCATCGGCATCGGTCTGCAAACCGCGGCGAACGCGCTATGGGGACAAACGGCCCAGCTGCCCGAGGTGGAGCTCGCAGACCCCGGCACCGTGCTCGGCACCAACACCACGGCGGCCATGCGCGCCGGATTGTTCTACGGGTTCCTCGGCGGCGTGGAATACACGATCCGGCAGTTCCGTGCGGAAACCAACGAGGACTTCATCACGGTCGCCACCGGCGGACTCGGCTCGATTCTCAACAACGCCACCTCCGCCATCGACGTCTACGACCGCGACCTGATCTTCAAGGGACTGGCGATCATCCACAAGCGCGCGGTCATGCCGCCGACGGGTCGTTCGGCTGCGGACCGGTTCCGCTCCTGCGCTTCGAAATCCCATACGGCTATGATGGGGCGCAACACAGGAGGCTCATATGCTCGTCGCGGTTGACATCGGCAACACCAACATCGTCCTGGGATTTCTGGAGGGGCCGAAAATCGTCGGCACCTATCGCATCACCACCAAAGCCAATCACACTTCGGATGAGTACGGCCTGCTGCTCACCGAATTCCTCGACATGTCCGGCTACGCGGTCGATGACGTGGATGACGTGATCGTCGCCTCCGTGGTGCCGAAGGTCATGCATTCGTTCCGCTCGTCCATCGTCAAATTCCTGCACATCGATCCGATGGTGGTGGGACCGGGCGTGAAGACCGGTATCAACATCCGCATGGACGATCCCAAATCCATGGGCGCCGACTGCCTCGCCGACTGCGCGGGCGCCTACCACGTGTACGGCGGGCCGGTGCTGGTCGCCGATTTCGGCACCGCCACCACCTTCAACTACGTGGACGCCAGCGGCACGATCACCGCGGGGCTCATCACCACCGGCATCCGCTCGGGCGCGGCGGCGTTGTGGGGGCAAACCGCGCAACTGCCCGAGGTGGAGATCACCCGGCCCAAATCCATTCTCGCCACCGGCACCCGCACCGCCATGCAGGCCGGGTTGTACTACAACTTCCTCGGCGGCATCGAACGCACCATCAGGCAGTTCCGCTACGAGCTCGACGAGGACTTCAAGGTGGTGGCCACCGGTGGTCTGGGCAGCGTCTTCACCGACGACACCGACCTGATCGACGTCTACGACAAGGACCTGATTTTCAAGGGCATGGCAATCATCTATGCCCGGACCACCGGCGCACGGTAGCCTCGCCGCGGGCGGCGCGACTCACAACTCGCAGCTCACAGCTTGACGACCAGGACGCCGTTCGGCTGGATGACCGCCGAATGCTCGCTGTCGCTGACATGCGTCAGCGATGCCACAATCGGATCGCCTTCGACGTCGACCACGGCGCGCTCACGCCCACGGTTGAAGATGAAGACGAAGTGGTTCTCGTCATGCTCGTCGGCACGTTCGACGCGCAGCACATCGCCGCGATCCGGCTCGAGCCGGGTTTCGATGCCGAGCTCGTCAAGCAGCTGCGGCAGGCTGGCCGACAGACCCGTACGTCCCAATCGAGCGCCCACATACGCGGCTTTGCCGTCGCCATACTGGTTGACGGTAATCGCGGGAACCCCGTCCAATCCAGTCCAGGGATCGGCCTTGAACGTGGCCAGCACGCGGGCCGTGTCGGCCGTGGAGGCGATGACATCGGCGAAGTCGTGCGCCACCGCGCCGTTGCTCAGGTCGAGGTGATCAATCGCACCGTCGTATTCGCCGCGGCTGTCCAGCGGCGCAAACTCCTCGATGCGCACGCCCATCACATCGCCGATCGCCCCCGGGTAGCCGCCCAGGTAGACATGGTCCCGCTCATCGGCAAGACCGGTGTAGTAGGTGGCGAAGAGCTTGCCGCCGTTCGCAACGTATTCGCGTACGCGCCGGGCGGTCGCCCCGTCAATGATGTATAGGCTCGGCAGCACCACGGCGTCGTACTCGTCCCACGGGCCGGCCACCGGCACCACATCGGCGGTGATGCCCTGATCGGCCAGCGCGCGGAACCAGTCAAGCGGCTCGGTGACATGATGCACGTCCTGCGTGGGAGTGGCGGAGTGTTCGGTGGCCCACTGCGATTCGTAGTCGAACACCACGGCCACCTTGGATTTCACCAGTGAGGTGTCGAGCAGTCCCTCATCGGACAGCCGGTTGAGGTCGGCCCCCAGTTCGCATACGTCGCGGAAGACCTGGCTGTTCTCCCCCGCATGCGGAACCATCGCCGAATGCCATTTCTCGGCGCCGGCTTTGGACTGCCGCCATTGGAAGAAGCAGATCGCGTTCGCTCCCATCGCCAGATGCGCCAGCCCGTCGCGCACCAGCTGCCCTGGCTCCTTGCGCATGTTGATCGGGCGCCAGTTCACCGCGGAGGTGGAATTCTCCATAAGGAACCACGGGTGCTTGCGCGCGATGCCATCCGTCAGGGAAGCCGCATAGGCCAGCTCGTCGAAATGCGATTCGCCGGGGGTGAAGTAGTGGTCGTTGGAGACGAAGTCGACCTGTGCGCCCCACTTGTCGTAATCCAGTACCGTGCCGTTCGCGGACACCATGAAGTTGGTGGTCACCGGCTTGCCCGGGGTGATCTCGAGCAGGGCGTCACGCTCGGCCTGGTAGAACTCGAGCAGCGCGTCGGAACTGAACCGTTTGAAGTCCAGCAGCTTGCCGGGGTTCATGAAGTTGCCGTCGCCGATGAAGCGCGGCGGGATGATCTCGCCGAAATCGTTCATGTGCTGCGCCCAGAAGGCCGTGCCCCACGCTTCGTTCACCGCGTCGATGGTCTTGTAGCGCCTCTTGCACCATTCCTGGAAGGCCCGCATGGCGTCGTCGGAATAGTCGAAGCGATTATGACAGCCGTATTCGTTGCCAACATGCCAGGCGACCACATACGGGTTTTCCTTGTAGTGCTCGGCCATGGCGCGGCACAGCTTGAGCGCGTATTCGCGGAAGATCGGGCTTGTCGGACGCCAGTGCTGACGCGCTCCCGGCCAGCAGGCGTCTCCGCGGTAGTCCCTCCACAGCACCTCGGGATGCGCCTGGGTCAGCCAGAGCGGCGGGCTGGCGGTGGCGGAGGCGAGATCGACGGCGATGCCCGCCTCGCCCAGCTTGGCGATGATGCGATCCAGCCAGTCGAAGTCGAACACGCCTTCGGACGGTTCGATTTTCGCCCATGAGAAGATGGCGACGGAGACCAGATTGACGCCGGCCCGCCGCATCAGGCGAATGTCATCGTCCCATACTTCCTCCGGCCATTGGTCGGGGTTGTAGTCGCCGCCATACCAGATGCGTTCGCTCTGTCCTTTCAGGGGCTGCGGCCAATTGAACGTCCTATGTTGTATGCCCATGGAGACCTCCATGTCTCGCGGCAAAACGCCCGCGTCGTGAATGTTTACGTTATCATTGTAACCAACACCTCATACGCGACACCCCCGGAAAGGATATCGGCATATGTCCCACCGCCACCGCAACGCCGCCTCCCTGCACGATGTGGCACGCGTGGCCGGCGTGTCCGCGCAAACCGTCTCGCGCGTCGCCAACGGCAGCGATCTGGTGAGGCCGGACACCGCCGCACGAGTGCGGCAGGCCATGGAACTGACGGGATATCGACCCAATTTCGCCGCGCGCGCCCTGAAGCGCGGCAGCTTCCACGACATCGGCGTCATCCTGTTCAACATCACCCAAACCGGCAACATGCTGCTGCTCCACGGCATCAGCGCGGCCGCGGCCCGTCAGGGATACGCCATCACCTTGATCACGCTGGACGACGCCGACGCGCGACACCCCATGACTACGCTGGACGCCGCCATATCGCGCATAGCCGCCCTGCCCGTCGACGGCGCGATCATCGCCCTTGAAAACGCACCGGACGATATCGCGAGTTTCGCCCCACCCGAGGATCTGCCAACCGTGCTGATCACCGACGGGCCGCTCCCCCATTGCGCCACCGTCGACGTGGATCAGACCGACTGCTCACGGCAGGCGGTCACCCGACTGTTGAACGCCGGCCACCGTACCGTGCACCACATCACCGGCCCCTCCCGGTCACGCGCCTCACAGGCCCGCGAGCAGGCGTGGGCAGACACGCTGCGCGATCACGGCGTCACGCCGCCGGAGCCTCTTCGCGGGGACTGGAGTGCCGACAGCGGCTACGACGCAGGGCTGCGCCTTGCCGAGGACGGGACCTGCACCGCGGTCTACGCCTCAAACGACCAGATGGCCTACGGCTGCATCCAGGCCCTGCGGCATTGCGGCAAACGCGTTCCCGAGGATGTCAGCGTCATCGGCGTCGACGACTCGCTGGGCGGATATGTGCCGCGGCTGGACCTGACCACCATGCACATTCCCTTCGGGACCATCGGACGGGCGGCGTTCGACATGGTGATGAGCGCCTGCGAGGGCGAGTCTCTCCCGGTCAACGTCAGGTCGACGATTCCCCCGCATCTGGTCGAGCGGAACTCGGTAAGCGACTTCCCGTCATTCCCCGGCCCGGCGAAGTAGCAGACGCGTGACGTTGCAGGCGGTGGACTCGAGATGGGAGGCCGCCTGATCCATCGCGTCATGGAGCGTGGCGACACCGGGCAAAATGCCGAATATCGCGTCGATGCCAAGGCCGTACAGCTGGTCGACGCCATCGCCGACACCGCCAGCCAACGCCACCACCACGCAATTCGGCGACGCCGATTTCACCGCACGAGCCACCCCGACCGGCGTCTTGCCGAACCTCGTCTGGCCGTCGATGCGCCCCTCGCCGGTGAGGCACAAATCCGCCCCACGAGCCAGCGCCGCCAATCCGGTCGCCTCAACCACCACATCAACACCTGATTGCATGACCGCATCGGTGAATGCCAGGAACCCGGCGCCCAGACCCCCCGCGGCACCTGCGCCGGGCAGCGTTTCGACGTCGTGCCCCAGTTGCCGGCGAATCACTGCCGCGTAATGAGCCAGCGCCGCGTCCAACTGAGCCGCCACCGCCGGGGACGCGCCCTTCTGCGCGCCGAATACCAGCGAGGCGCCGCGCGGACCGGTGAGCGGATTGGTCACGTCCGAAGCCAACCGAATGCGCACGCCGGCAAGACGGGCATCCATGCCGGAGACGTCCACCTTCGCCAATCGAGCCAGGGCCCCGCCGCCGAACGGCAACGACTCACCATGATCGTCCAGGAACCGCACGCCAAGCGCCTGGGCCATACCAGCACCACCATCATTCGTGGCCGAACCGCCCAGTCCGACGATCAGGTCGGTCACGCCGCGGTCCAACGCATCCCGGATCAGCTCGCCGGTGCCATAGGTGGTGGCGGTCAGCGGGCTGCACGTCGCGTCATCCACATATTGCAGGCCGCTGGCGGCGGCCATCTCAATCACCGCGGTACGCCCGTCACCCAATATGCCGTATTCGGCGCATGCGGAACGGCCCAGCGGATCGGTAACCCGCGCGGAGACAAGGCGCCCGCCCGTCGCATCCACCATCGAGCGCACCGTGCCCTCGCCGCCATCCGCCATGGGCACGGTCACGCATTGCGCGTCCGGACAGGCGCGAAGCACGCCGGCCTCCATGGCTCGAGCGGCTTCAAGTGCCGTGAGCGATCCTTTGAAGGAATCGGGGGCAATGACGATTTTCATATGCAACACTCCAATGGCGACGCATGATTCAGGTCGTGATCCACGTCATCGGGGCCAGGCGCGACACATCCCAACGGTATGCGGGAGCGAAAACTGCGCGCCGCGCCGGTGACGGGATCGATGAAGGACAGGGTGCGCGCCACCAGCTGCAACGGTTGCGAATAATCGTCCCACGCACGCAGGGGACGCAGCACGGGATAAAAAACGTCGCCGGCGATCGGCAATCCCAATGAATTCATATGAACGCGCAGCTGATGCGTTTTGCCGGTACGCGGACGCAAGGTGTATTTGGCGAGGCCACGGCCTTCTGAAGCGCCTCCTGCCAGCCCATCGCGTTCAATCAGCGTTTCGGCGTTCACGACACCGGGCTCTTCAAACGCCTGCAGCACGCCCCGGTTCTTCACGATTCTCGACCGCCTCAGCAGCGGAAACGGCCGAGGCGCCTCAAGCCATTCGACCGTGCCGAATCGAGGTCGTCGCACCGGCGCAAGCGGTGCGAGACATTCATAGGTCTTCATCGCCCGCCGCTCCTGAAACAGCATCTGATAGGCGCCCCGGCAAGCAGGGTCGCGCACGAACACCAGCACGCCGGCGGTCAGGCGGTCCAGCCTGTGGGCGGGGACGATCGCCTCCTCGCCATATTGCTCGCGCAGCCGGATCAGCGCCGTCTGCCGATACCACATGCCACGCGGCATGGTGGCCAGAAAATGCGGCTTGTCGACCACAATGATCCGCTCGTCCTCATACAGCACCGTCATTCCAAACGGAATGGACGGCTCCTCGGTCACCCAACGATGGGGGCGAGCGGCTCGCTGGGACCTCTGCCGGTCACTCATCGCCTATTCGACGGTGACGGACTTGGCGAGGTTGCGAGGCTTGTCCACGTCATAGCCTTTGAGCTTGGCCATGTCCATGGCGAACAATTGCAACGGCACCACATCCACCAGCGGGCTCATCAGCGTCGGGCACTGCGGGCGCCAGAACACCACATCCGCATAGCGTTCCACATCCGGATCGCCCTTCTCGGCCACGGCGATGATGAATGCGCCACGGGCCTTCACCTCTTCGATGCCGGAGATCACCTTGGCATGCAGCACATTGCGCCCACGCTGCGGCGGCACGATGAACACCACCGGCTCCCCCTCGTCCACCAGCGCGATCGGACCGTGTTTCAGCTCGCCGGCCGCGAACCCCTCGGTAAAGGTGTAGGCGATCTCCTTGAGCTTCAACGCGCCCTCCAAAGCCACCGGATAGCCGACATGGCGGCCCAGGAACAGGAAGGAACGTGCGTCCAGCATGCGTTCGGCCGCCTGCTGGATGGCGGATGACTGGGTGTCGATCACCCACTGGATCTTGCGCGGCATCTCCTTGAGCGAATCCAGCACCTGATGGATCTCGTCGCGGAACATCGCGCCCTTGATCTGCGCCAGATACAGGCCCAGCAGATACACGGCGGTGATTTGCGCGACGAACGCCTTGGTGGAGGCGACGGCCACTTCCGGACCGGCATGGGTGTAGAGCACGGCATCGGATTCCCGCGGAATCGACGCGCCCTGCGTATTGCAGATGGCCAGCACCTTGGAACCCTGCTCACGGGCGTGGCGAAGCGCCATCAGGGTATCCATGGTTTCACCGGACTGGGAAATCGCCACCACCAGTGTACGCGGGGTGAGGATCGGATCCCGGTAGCGGAACTCGTGCGCGAGTTCCACCTCCACGGGGATGCGCACCCAGTGCTCGATCGCGTATTTGGCCACCTGTCCCGCGTAGCTGGCCGTGCCGCAGGCGATTACGATGATCTTGTCGATCGCCTTGAAATCATGCTCGTCGATATGCACTTCGTCGAGGTCCAGATCGCCGTTGGCGTCAAGGCGCCCCAGCAGCGTACGCTGCACGGCGGCCGGATCCTCGTGGATCTCCTTGTCCATAAAGGAATCCCAACCGCCCTTCTCGGCGGCGGACGCATCCCAATCCACGGTGTAGGTGTGGGGATGCTCAACCACATTGCCGTTGAAGTCGGTGACAACCACCCGGTCGGCGGACACGCAGACAACCTGGTCCTGATCGATTTCCATGGCGCGCTTGGTGTAGGCGACAAAGGCCGCGACATCGGAACCGAGGAAATTCTCCCCGTCTCCAAGCCCGACCACCAACGGCGAGTCATGGCGCGCGCCGACCACGATATCCGGCTGCCTGCAGTCGGTGGCGAGAATGGTGAACGCGCCGTCAAGCATGCGCGCCAGACGGCGCATGGCTTTGAACAGATCCGGATGCCCCTCGTCCTCGATGATCTTGTCGACGATTTTGCCCAGCAATTTGGCGGCCACTTCGGTGTCGGTGCTGGATGAGAAGCGGTACCCCTCGGCCTGCAGATCAAGGCGAAGCTGCGAGGCGTTCTCGATGATGCCGTTATGGATAATCGCCACCTTGCCGTCACGGCTGGTATGCGGATGGGCATTCACATCACTCGGCACGCCGTTGGTGGCCCAGCGGGTATGGCCGATGCCCACGGTGGCGGCCGGCATCGGATCACGTTCGATGCTCTCGACGAGGTTGCTGAGGCGTCCCGCCTTCTTGCGCACCTCGACATGATCCATATCAGGCGAGGACAACGCGACGCCGGCCGAGTCATAGCCACGGTATTCGAGCCGCTTCAAGCCCTGGAGGCACACCTCAAGCGGCTTGCCGCACGCGGTTTGTATCGATCCTGCATATCCTACGATTCCACACATGTCCCCCACCATAACAAACAAAAGGCACGGAAACTCGCACGCATTGCCTCCGGCGCAAAATCCCCGCGTCTCGCGTCCAGCTTGCCGCGCCGCCTCGCCCGACACGGCCGCGGCCTACAGCACATGCTGCAGGAAATCCCTGAAACGAGGCTCCTTCGGGTTGGCGATGATCTCGGGCCCGCCCTTCTCGACCACCACGCCGCCGTCCATGAACACCACCTGGTCGGCGACTTCGCGGGCGAAGCCGATCTCATGCGTCACGCAGATCATGGTCATGCCGGCATCCGCCAACGAGCGCATCACGTTGAGCACCTCGCCCACGAGTTCCGGATCAAGCGCCGAGGTCGGTTCATCGAACAGCATGATCTCAGGCTTCATGGCCAGGGCCCGGGCGATGGCCACACGTTGCTGCTGGCCACCGGACAATTGGGCGGGATAGTAGTCGAACCGGTCGGCGAGCCCGACGCGCGTCAGCTCCTGCACGGCCAGTTCATGCGCCTCGTGCTTGCTCATATGCTTCACATGCACCGGCGCCTCCATCACGTTCTCGATGGCCGTCATATGCGGAAAGAGGTTGAACCGCTGGAACACCATGCCGAGCTTTGCGCGCTGCGCGGCCACCTCCTTGTCGTTAAGCGTCTGCAGCACTTTTTTGCCGCCGCGCGTCACGTATTTGTAGCCGATGAGCTCGCCGTCCACCTCGATCGAACCGCCGGTCAGGGTTTCCAGCTGATTGATGAGGCGCAGCAGGGTCGATTTGCCGGAACCGGACGGTCCCAGGATCACGGTTACCGTGCCGGGCATCACCGTCAGATCGACGCCTTTGAGCACATGCAGCGATCCGAAGGCCTTATGCACGCCGGTCGCCTTGACGGCCGGAACGGTCTCGTTCGCGCGAACGTCGTCGCCGTTGGATTCAGTCATGGGTCAGTCTCCTTCAGGCATTCAGCCCGGTGAATGCGGCTTGGTTGATTTTGCTCACATCGTCTTTTGGCTCGCCGTCCGATTTGCCCGGCCACGCCGGCTCATACGGCGGCTGCTTGCCCTTGACCCCCACGGGACGGGCGTTGAAGCCCTTGCCGAAGTGCTTCTCGAGCTGTGACTGCAGGACCATCATGATCGAGGTGATGAGCAGATACCAGATGCAGGCCACGATCAGCAGCGGAATCGGCTTGTAGGTGCGGTTGGCGATGGCATTGGTCATATACTGCAGATCAAGCGTGAACGGCACGGCCAGCACCAGCGAGGTGCTTTTGAGCATGCCGATGGTTTCATTACCGGTCGGCGGAATGATGATGCGCATGGCCTGGGGCAGGATGATGCGCCGCATGATCAGCAAACGGCTCATGCCCAGCGCCTTGGCCGCCTCGCTCTGACCGGCGTCAACCGCCTCGAGTCCGGCGCGCACGATCTCGGACAGATATGCGGCCTCATTGAGCGCCAGACCGATCCAGGCGGCGTTGAACGCTGTGACGACCACCGCCGAGTCAATGGACCAGAAGGACACGTCGGTGAAGGGGATGCCCAGCGAAATCTTCGGGATCAGCACGGAGAACAGGCCCCAGAACACCAGCTGGGTGTACACTGGCGTGCCGCGGAAGAACCAGATGAAAAACCAACTCACGCCGCGAAGCACCGGGTTGATGGACTTGCGCATCACCGCGAGTATCACCGACAGGACAATCGCCACGATCATGGAGATCACGGTCAGCAGCAGCGTATACCCCACGCCTTCCAGCACGCTCTCATTGAACAGGTATTTCCAGACGGTCGGCCAGTCGAGCCGCTCGTTGGTGACCATCCCCTGCACCAGCATCGCAGCGAGCAGCGCCACGATGACGGCCGCCACAACGGGGCCGGTGCGCCTCACCGGCAGCGCCTTGATACGATTCGGGATGTCGAGTCCCCGACCATCCACTTCCTTCTTCGCCATTATCGGCTCCTCTTGCTTGTCGATCGGACGCCCCTCATCCGGAACGACCCCCACTGGGCGCCCAGCCTAATGCCGCTCTGCTACGACGACGTAAACCGGGCCGGCCACGCTGTGCACGCGGCCGGCCCGGTCATTCATCGCGACTGGGATCAGTCGGCGGCGGGATTGATCTCGGCGGTGTCCACGGCGCCGGATTCGACACCCCACTGCTTGAGGATCTTCGTGTAGGTGCCGTCCGCCATCAACTTGGCCATGGCCTTCTGCACGGCCTCGTCCATCTGGGTGTCGCCCTTCTTGATGGCAATGCCCTGCTTGGCGACGCCGACGGCCTCGCCGACGGATTCAATCTGGCCACCGGTCTGAGAAATGGCGTAGCCGGCGACCGGAGAGTCGGCGTAGAAGGCAACGGCCTTGCCGGTCACCACATTCGTGGTCACATCAGTCTGCAGCTTGGAGGAAAGGACCTCGATCTTCTTGTCGGCCGGGCAGGACTGGTTCGCCTCGTTGACTTCCTCCTCCTGCGTGGTGCCGGTCTGCACGGCGATCTTCAGTCCACACAGATTCGAGGGATCGAACTTGGTCGGGTTGCCCTTCTGGACGGCCCACGTGGAGCCGGCCTTGTAGTAGCTCACAAAGTCCACGGCGGCTTTGCGCTCATCGGTGATGGTGAAGGAGGAGATGCCAAGGTCGTATTTGGACCCAACGGACGGGACGATCGAGTCAAAGGTGGAGGTGACCGTCTCGGGTTCAAGGCCGAGCACCTTGGCCAGCGCCTTCGTCAGATCGATATCGTAGCCGATGGCGGTCTTGTTGTCGTCAGCCAGGAACTCGGCCGGCGCGTACGAGGTGTCGGTGCCGACGGTGAGCTTGCCGTCGGACTTCACCGAATCGGGAACCAAGGCGGCAATGGCGTCGTCCTTGGTCACGCCGCTTAAATCGGTGCCCTGCGCGGAGCCATTGCCCGACGCGCTCGACGAGGACCCCGCGGCGGCGGAATCGGACGAATCGGTGGTGCCGCAGGCCGCGACGGACAACAACATGACGCAGCTTGCCGCTGCGGCGATGAATGGCTTGATCTTCATGACTGCTTCCTCTCATATCGACCCGGGAAGGATCCACCGGGCTTTCAAGGAGAGAGAATAAAGACGCTATGCTACAGCTAGGTTAATCCTCGATGAATCGCATGGACCGAATGGACCATCGTCATCCGCGACGCATGTTCCTGTAGCGCATGATGCGCAGCGCCTCGCGCTTGTCCTGCTCCTCGCGCAACGCCTGTCGCTTGTCGAACTCGCGCTTGCCCCGCGCCAGGGCGATCTCCGCCTTCACCAGGCCGTCTTTGAAATACAGGCTGATCGGCACAATCGTGTAGCCCTTCGCCTCGATTTGGCGGCTCAGCTTGGCGACCTGCGCGGCATGCAGCAGCAGCTTGCGCTTGCGCTTGGGGGCGTGGTTGTTCCATGTGCCGTTGAGGTATTCGGGGATATTCGCGTTCTCCAGCCACATTTCGCCGCGGCGGTCGATCGAGATGAACGATTCGGCCAGTGAGGCGCGCCCCTCGCGCAGCGACTTGACCTCGGTGCCCGTCAGAGACAGCCCCGCCTCGTATACATCCTCCAACGTATAGTCATGCCGCGCCCTTCGGTTCTGGACAATGATCTTGGTGCCCCGTTCCTTCATTGCATCCTCTTCTCCACCGCTGGGCGGCATTGCTTACGACTGCGCCGCTCCGCCGGCCTGCGCATCTCCTGCGTCCTGCGTCGCGCGGCAAAACGATTACAATACCATAAACCGGCCTCCACCACGTCGGCGGAACGGTTGGAGCCGGTTATGGACGTCTTGGCATCCCGGCAATCGGCAATGCGTGCGATCAGTAATGAATGTACTGGTAGTTGCCGGTATCGTACACGGTCATCCAGTGGGCGCGGCCCTGCCAGATGGATCCGCATTCGGAAATCAACACCGATCCGTCAGCGTTCACACGCTCGACAATCGCGACGTGGCCGTAGATCGGACTGTGGCCCAACTGACCGCGCTGGAACACCATAATGGCGCCGACATGCGGGGTGCGATTCACCAGATATCCGTAACTGCGGGCACTGTCCGCCCACATATAGCCATTGCCGAACTGCGTGCCGACCGGCAGATTCAGCGCATGCCGCCGGTTATACGCATACCATGTGCACTGGCTCCAGGGATAGGTGCTCGAATAATCGTGCGTGGCGTGCCCGTAGCAGGTGCTGGAATAAGGCGCGCAATTGCCCGGCACCGAATAATTCATGCCGCTGGCGGTGCCGCCACTGTTGCTGCTCGCCGGACGGCTGGAGGACGAGCTGCTGCCGGAGCCGCCACTGGAGCCGCCGGAGCCGCCGCCTGAATTGCCTTTGTTGGAACTGGACCCACCCGAGCTGGACGAGGAGCTGCCGCCATCCTGCCCCGCGGCGGCGTTCTTGGCGGCCTGGGCGGCGGACGCCTTGCGCTGTGCCTCCAGTTGCTCGTTATAGGAGTCGATCTGCGATTTCATCATCACGATTTCGGCCGCTTCCTTGGCCGTGGCATCCTTCAGCTCGCTTTCTCGCTGTTCCAACGCCTCACGCTTTTTATCACCCTCCTCGCGCAGGGCATTCAGCTCCTGTTGCTTGGCCTGGGCATCGGCAGCAGCCTGCTGGGCGGTGGCGGACTCCTGATCGGCCTTGGCCTTCATCGTGGTGATCTCCTGCTCGATGGCTTCAAGACGCTGCTTTCGGTTCATCGAGGTACTCAGTGTGACGGCGGCGTCATTGGCGGCGTTCGACTCGGACCGGGTCACCGCAGCGTCGGCCTGCATCTTCTGCACAAAATCGTCGGCGGTGGATGCGTTGGTCACCACATCCATCACTTTGGAGGCATTGGAACCGTGGAAGCTCTCACGGGCCAGCTGGGCGACCGAGGCCTTGGCGTCATCATAGTCGGCGCCGGTCTGCGCTATCTTCTCCTCAAGATCCTGTTTGTCCTTCGTGGCCGCCTTCAGGCGCTCGGCCGCGGCGTCGGCCGCAGCCTTGGCGGTTTCAGCCGCCGCATTAGCGGAATCCACCGCAGCCTCCGCGGCGGGAATCTGGTTCTCCACCAAATCGCTCAGCGCGAGGATCTGATCCTGCAGATCCGCACTCACGCCAGCCAACTGAGACTTGAGCTCATTCGCCGAGGCGACCTTCTGCTGGTATTCGGAATAGCTGGGCACGGCCTGCGCCTCGTCTACTCCCCGGGACATAACGGCCAATCCGGCAGTCAGCAGCGTGGAGGCGCACAGTGTCCATCCGATCACCGCCTTGATGCGTTGCTCTACGATCATCGATCAACCCCTTACTTGGTCATATGCGGCCCGATTGTACAGAATGAACCTGAAAGTCGACGCTCTACGCCTTGAGATATCTTCTCAGTGAAACCGCCGAGGCCAGGGCGGACAGCACCAGAGCCCCGACGATCAGCACCGGCGCGGTCAGCATCACCGTGACCTGATTGACGAACGGCATCCAGGTGACGGTGTTGGCCAGCCAGTTGGTGATGAACACCCTGACAATCACGCCAAGCGCCACCACCGACAGCACGGATCCAAGCAGCGACGCGAACATGCCCTCCAGGATGAACGGCAGCCGAATCGTCCAATTCGAGGCGCCGACCAGCCGCATGATTTCGGTTTCGTTGCGTCTGGATGCGGCCGACATGCGGATCGTGGTGCCGGTCAGCAGAATGGCGACCACAACCATCACCCCTGCCAGCACCACCGTCACCGCCGTGGCGCGATTGAGCGCATTGAAGATCGGATCGAAAATCTGCCGCTGGTCGACCACTTCCTCGACGCCGTCACGGCCGTTGAGCACTTCGGAAATCGCCTGGTACTTCGTCGGATCGTTGAGCTTGACCCGCAGGGAATCCTGCATGTCGGCCGCCGACAGGGTGCGGCCGTTATACTCGCCGTTCGGGTATTCCTTAAGGAAGGTGTCGTTGTAGAACTGATCCTTGCTCACATAGGTGATGTTGCCCACGTCGTTGGGCAGCTCGTCGTACAGGAGGTTGATGGTATCCGCGATCTCCTGCTGCGTGGGGGACTTGCCGGATGCGCAGGACGCCGCCTGGCTGGTGCCATCGGGGCAGAAATACACCACCACTTCCACCTGATCGTACCAAGTGCCTTTGGCCTTGGTGATCTGCGCCTGCATCAGCACCGAGGCACCGATGAACAGGAACGAGATGAAGGTGACCAGCATCACCGACAGGATCATGGAACCGTTGCGCCGAAGGCTGGTCCAAGTCTCGGACAAAATGAAACGTGCTCTCATATGCTTTCTTTTCCTAAGGCTTATTCGAAGACTCGCTCGCGGACCTACTCGCCCTGTTGGTCATGGACGGCGCCGCCATCCGTCTCATCATCCCCGCCATTCCCGTCATTCGGAGCGGCATGCGCCGAGGACGATTCCTCCACATGCAACTGCGCGGGCGGCGCCGGAGGAGCGGGCGGCGTCAATGGAACCGTCTGCTCCGCAACATTGGCAGCCTGGTCGTCCGTCGAATCCGGCTCGGAGACCTTCAGTCCCTTGCCCCAGGTCAGCGTGGTCTCGACTGGCTGGAACACCTCGCCATACCGGCCGGTACGCCCCGAATGCACGGAATGGGCCAGACGGGCAATGCCGTCGTCGCCGTGCTCGGCGGCGTTCAACGCATCGGAAACCGCCTTGACGCCACCGGCGGCCTGCGCATCAGCCGTATGACCGGCCTGCGAGACATTGAGCGCCTCCACGTTCGAAATCGCCGCGGGATTGGTATCGGAGCCTTCCGGCAGGCTCAACTCGGCGGCCGGGGTGCCGTCACCGTGAATCGCCTCATGCGATTTGCTCGCCACTTCGGCATCGGGGAAGTACAGTGCGGAATCATACGACCCGCGGGCCTCGTCACGCATGATCCTGCCGGCCTTCAGCTCCACCACGCGTTTGCGCATGGAGTTGACGATCTCCTCGTTATGCGTGGCCATCACAATCGTGGTGCCGGTGCGGTTGATCGCGTCCAGCACCTCCATAATGCCCAGGCTGGTGGTCGGATCGAGGTTGCCGGTGGGCTCGTCGGCCAGCAGAATCTGCGGATGGTTCACATAGGCCCTGGCGATGGCCACGCGCTGCTGCTCCCCACCGGACAACTCGTGCGGATAGTTGCCCTCCTTGCCTGTCAGTCCCACCGTTTTCAGCACCTGCGGCACCAGGGACTTGATGGTCGATCGACGCGTGCCGATCACCTCCAAGGCGAACGCCACATTCTGCCACACGGTTTTATTGGGCAGCAGCTTGTAATCCTGGAAGATAAAGCCGATGGAACGCCGGTACTGGGGGATCTGCCGGGCGGGAAGTCTGCGCAGATCATTACCAGCCACCCTGATCTCGCCTTCGGTGGCCTCCTCCTCACGCAGCAGCAGGCTCAGCAACGTGGTTTTGCCGGATCCCGAAGCGCCCACAAGGAACACGAAATCACCGCGGTCAATGTTCAACGTGACGTTGTCCAGGGCGGGACGTGATCCTTTCGGATAGATTTTGCTGACCTTGTCCAGCGAAATCAATGCCATATTCCCCTCATTTCCTTGGCTGTGACCTTATCGACTGTGACCTTGCCCGGCTTCCCACTACTCCTCGGCGGCCGCGCGGCGCTGCTGGTGTCGCCAGCGGATGCCAGCGGTGATGAAGTCGTCGATGTCACCGTCGAACACGGCCTGGGTCTGGCTGGTTTCGCAACCGGTGCGCAGATCCTTGACCATCTGGTACGGATGCAGCACGTAGGAGCGCATCTGGTCTCCCCAACTCGCCTTGATATCGCCGGCGAGCTCCTTCTTCTTCTTGGCCTCCTCTTCGTGGCGCAGCACCAGCAGCCGGGACTGCAGCACGGCCATGGCGGCGGCGCGATTCTGAATCTGCGAACGCTCGTCCTGCATGGTCACCACCAGGCCGGTGGGCAAATGGGTGATGCGGACGGCGGAGTAGGTGGTGTTCACGCCCTGGCCGCCGGGACCGGAGGAGCAGTAGGTGTCCACCCGAATGTCGCTGTCCGGAATGTCGATATGGTCGGTCGCCTCGACCAGCGGCACCACTTCCACGGCCGCAAAGCTGGTCTGCCGGCGACCCTGATTGTCGAACGGACTGATGCGCACCAGACGATGCGTGCCGCCCTCCACGCTCAGGCGGCCATATGCATATGGAGCATCCACCTGGAACGTGGCGGATTTGATGCCGGCCTCCTCGGCATAACTGGTATCCATCACTTTGGTTTTGAAGCCCTGCCGCTCACAGTAGCGCAAATACATGCGCAACAGCATCTGGGCGAAATCGGCGGCATCCACGCCACCGGCGCCGGAACGGATCGTCACCACGGCGCTGCGCTCGTCATATTCGCCGTCAAGCAGCGTCTGAATCTCAAGATCGTCCAGGTCCTTGCCGATCGCGCCGATCTCGGCCTGCGCCTCGCTCAGGGAATCGGCGTCGGCCTCCTCCTTGGCCAGCTCCACCAGCGTTTCGACGTCATCTATGCGCTGGGACATGTCGGTGAGTTTTTTCAGCTGCGACTCCGCGGCCGACAGCTTGCTGGTCACCTTCTGCGCATTGTCCGGGTTGTCCCACAGTCCGGGAGCGCTGGCTTCGACCTCAAGATCCTTGATCTGGGCTTTGAGCCGCTCAACATCCAGCGCCTCGGCAATGGTGTCGTATTTGCCGCGCACCTCGCCGATCGCCTGGGAAAAATCAAATTCTGCCATCTCAACCACCATACATTTCTTATTCTTGAAAACCGCTGATTACCGTCGTGCGCTCCATGCGATGCGACACCGTTCCCTCGCCAAATTCGGCGCCGGCCCGGCCTTTCAGTCATCGATGAATCAGCCGAGCGCGAACGGCACGCCATTCGGACGCGTCATCAGGCGCCGTGTCAAAGACCCGTCACCACAACGGGAACCACCAGGCTGCCCAGCAGCGCGATGGCGACGACCAGGCACACCACGCGCGCAATGGCGCGACGGCGTTCCTGGCGCCCCCGTCGTTCCTGCTGTTCTTGGCTCATGCTGGCCTATCCTACCCAATCCCCCTGTCAACGCGGATCCCAGCGTATGGCAACTGTTACAAAGCATTGGCACGCCGACCGACTGTGACCAGCCGCGCCAACGACTTCGGCGGCCGTGCGAGCCTGCCCGATCGCCGAATTACTTGTGGTAGGGCTCATGGGCGTTGATCTTGCAAGCCCGGTAAATCTGCTCAAGCAGTATCACGCGCATCAGCTGATGGGGGAACGTCATCTTCGAAAAGCTCAGCAGGTAGTCGGCCCGCTGAAGAATCGCGTCGTCCAGCCCAAGCGAGCCGCCGATGATCAGCTGGATGTGGCTCACCCCGCGCACACCCAGCCGCTCAATGTGCGCGGCCAATTCCTCGGAGCTCAGCTGCTTGCCCTGGATCGCAAGTGCAATCACGTACGCGCCATCGTCGATGTGCTTGGCGATGCGCTCCCCCTCAATGGCTTTGATCCGGCGCTCAAGGCCTTCCGGGGCGTGGTCCGGCGTTTTCTCGTCGGAGACTTCCACAATGCGCAATTTGCAATATCGTCCCAGCCGCTTGGAATATTCAGCGATCGCCTCGCGCAGATACGACTCCTTGACCTTGCCAACGGTAATCAGCGTAATGTTCATACCCTCTATTGTGCGTCTTGAACGCGCAAAGGCTTGTGGACACTCCGATTACGCATGCTTTCGCCGTTCCGTAGGGCTGATTTTCAGGACTGCAAGGGTCTACTTCTATTCCGTAGGGCTACTGGCTCAGTAGAGACGTCCCGAAAACGGCTTAACCACGTGACGGTTCCACCGTTCTCAGGCAGTTTGTCCCATCCAGACAGCCCCACGGAATAGAAGTAGACCTCGTCAAAGTCCAAAATCGACCCTACGGAACGCAATTCCGGAATAGCTCAGTCCGAAAACGTCGGTTCAGTTCTTGTGCAGCTTGGCATTGAGCTCGATGCCCACCTTGCGGTAGCGGGCTTCGATGCGGCCGTTCACCGAGTTGCGGATGAACAGGATGTTGTTCTTGCCGGACAGCTCGGCGCCCTTCACCACGTCAAGGGGCTCGCCAGCCGCCGCCTTGGCCTTGTCCCAGATGGTGACCTTGGTACCGGCGGTGACATACAGGCCCGCTTCAACGGTGCAGTTGTCACCCAGCGAAATGCCGATGCCGGCGTTGGCGCCCAGCAGGGAATGCTCGCCAATGGAGTTCTTGAGCTTGCCGCCGCCGGACAGGGTGCCCATAATCGAGGCGCCGCCGCCGATGTCGGAGCCATTGCCCACCACAACGCCCTGCGAGACGCGGCCTTCGACCATGGAAACGCCGAGCGTGCCGGCGTTAAAGTTCACGAATCCGGCGTGCATCACGGTGGTGCCCTCGGACAGGTGCGCGCCCAAACGCACGCGGTCGGCATCGCCGATGCGCACGCCGGAAGGCACCACGTAGTCGATCATGCGCGGGAACTTGTCGACGGACAGCACGTTCACGCTCACGCTCGGCACCACGGCGGGCAGCCCGGCACCACGGGCGACCGACAACGCGGTATTGCGCGCCGCGTTCTCCACATCAAGCTTGCGCAGCGCGAAATCCTCGACCGCGAACGGACCGTAATTGGTCCACACCACGTTGTTGAGCTTGCCGAAGATGCCGTCCAGGTTCAGCGTGTTCGGCTTGGCCAGGCGCATGCTCATCAGATGCAGGCGCAGATAGGCGTCGGCGGCATCCGCAATCGGCTCGTCAATCCTGCTGACCGTAAACACCGGCACGCGCTTGACGCCACGGTAATCAGGCTCGTCGTATGCCAAGGAGCCGAAATTGTGTTCTCCCTGCTGGCCGGGAATCGGCGCCTCGCCGATCGTCAATTTCGGATACCACACATCCAGGGTGTTGCCGGCGGCATCCACACTCGCCAAACCCCATCCGTACGCCGTACGCGATTCACTCATCAGTCGTTTCCTTCCGTCATCGGGACGTTCTCCCGTATCACCATACCCGTTTTATTGCGCAATGCCCCACAATGCTCATCGCATACGGGCCAAACGCGGCAATGCGCTTGGGGTGGTCAGCATCGAGGCGGCCATCACTCCCAACGACAACCCGCACAGCACAATGACGGCACAGCGAACGGGACCGTCCGTCACCATGGCCATCGCATCCGCAACCGATTGTGCATCCGGCGCCAACGCCGCGGCCAACGCGCCCAAAGCCGCTAATGCGGACGGCAGCGACCAACCCAACGTCCAACCGAGCATTTTCAACACCACCTGCGGCCGGGACGCGCCGAACTGACGCAGCATCGCCAACTCCGTTTTCCGCTGCAGCACGATCGCAACCCCTACGCCAGCCGCAAGCACCGCCGCGGGAATGACCACCAACCGGGAGACGCGCCCGGCATAATCCGCGGAGCTGGGCGGATCCCCCGGAAGCAGCGGATTCAGTTTGGTTGGCATGGGCACGGACGTTCCCGGAGCTTGGATTCCGGCGTCGGAAACCACCGCGTTCAACGCGTCCCGCACGGTGGATGTCATGGGCCAGGCCCGCACCCAGCACGAATCGAACATGGTGCTCAGTTCCGTAACGGGAGTGTCCAGCATGATCGTGCTCGCGTACTGCGGCAGACGGCCGTCGTTCGGCCAGTCGAAGGTGCCGGTGACCCGAATGTGATCCCCCGCATGCGTCACCAGATCGTCCCCGGCGCCCAAGTCGAGACGTTCCCCCACCTTCGTCGATATCACGAACCCGTCATCGCCTTCAATATCCAGCACCTCATGGGCGCCGCTGGTGACCTCGTAGGCCATATAGGGCGCGTCCGGCAACGAGATGGGTGTGACCGCATCGGCCCCACGCATCGCCATCGCCCCCTCAACCCCGGCAATGGACGTCAACGCGGCGCAATCAGAACCGCGTATGCCCTTGGGGGCGCTGATCGTCAGAATATCGCCGCCCGCCTCGCGATACGCCCACGCAGTATCGCTCATCTGCCGCACGGCAAGCGCGTCAGCGCCTCCGCACAGCAGTATGACCGCAATCAGCACGCACGACCATATCGCCGGATTGCCTACGTCGCTGCGCAGATCGCGCCAGGCTTCCGAAAGAGGCCAACGCCACGATGCGTTACGATGCCTGCCCATGAGGCACCTCCTCCTGCGCCTGTCCGAGATCGATGACGTCGTCGCATGCATCGCGCAGTTCGAGATCGTGGGTCGCCACCACCACGATGGTGCCGTTCATGGCCAGCCCGCGAATATGTGCGATCACCGTGCGCGCGCTGTTGCGGTCCAGCGACGCGGTGGGCTCGTCCACCAACAACAGGTCGCATCGCGTGGCCGCCGCCCGCGCAAGCATCAGCCGTTGGGCCTCACCGCCCGAAAGGCTGCCGTAGTCATGATCAGCAACGTCTTCCAACCCGAATTGCGCGAGGATATGCATCGCCTCCGTCTCCGCAATGTCGCGAGGGGTGCCTTTGACCAGCAACGGCAACGCCACGTGGTCAAGAACGCCGCGTTTCGCCACGCCGAGCGGCAACTGCGGCACCCAGTTCACCACGGAAACCTCGTCCCGCTCCACGCTGCCCTCGGTGGGTTCCAGCCATCCCGCAAGGATGGCGAGCAGGGTGCTCTTGCCCGAGCCCGATGGTCCGATCAGCGCGTGAATGCGACCGGCAGTCAGTCGCGCCTCAAGATGCCGGAACAGAAAATCGCCAGCCACATAAGCATGGCCCAAATCATGCAGCAGTACGCACGGGCCACTCAATACCGTTGCGCTGGAGCTGGAACCGTCCGATTGCAGTCTCCCGGCAACCGCCACGCCGCTCATGAGCAATCACCGGCTCGGGGGTCAAGGCGCACAAAACCGGCGGGAATGCCGCCGTCCCGAGCGTTCTGCACATAGGTACGACCCAGCATCGAGCCCACAATGGTGACGGGAACGGTGGTGTCCGCGCCGGTGTCTTCCGAAGCCTCATTCGTCACGACAATGCAAGCCTGCACCGCCCCTGTCGAGGCATCGGCCCCGCCCATTGTCCCAATCGCCGCAGCCGGCACCACGCCAACCGTCACGGGGTTCTTCAGCACCCACTGCACGTTCACCTGCCGCACCCCGGACTGGTTCGTCGCCGACTGAATGAATGCGCTGGAGCGTGAAAAAGCGGTCAGATCGCCAACCGCGCCCTGGGCGTCGATGTCAATCGTCGCGTCACCAGCTTGGATCACCCGCTCCCCGGCGGCAGCCCCCGTCGGCAGCGATTGTGCCTGGGCGCTCGAGGCCATGTCGGGCAGTTGTGCAATGGGCTGGCTGGCGCCGATCATCTGCCCCACCGGCGCCGGGCACCCAGAAACCTTCACCCCGTCCGCAGGCAGCCACGCGGCATCGCTTACGGCAATCACGTTGACATTCTTGTCAAGAGGCGCTCCCGCATTGGCTGAGGCCTGCTTGAAGGCCGCAATGGTGGCCTCGGTTACCGCATTGCCGCTGACCTCTCCCACGCCCAATGATTTCAGCGCATTGTTCAACGATTCGACGTCACTGCCAGTATCGCCGACTTTCAGACTGCGCCACAACGGCTCGGCCGTGGCCAGCATCATCACCGCCCTGCCATCGATGTTCATCAACGACTGTCCGGATTTGAGTTCCGCTCCCGGTTTGCAATTCGACGACGTCACCATACCGGACCTCGGAGCGACCACCGGTGCCATCGACACCTCCTCCGCATTGATCGTAACGGATCTGGCATCGTTGACCTGCTGCGTTTCTATGGCCGCGCTTGCGTTCGGATTGGCATCGGCCAGCACCTTCGGAGGATGCGGCGCCAGCGCTATGGCGGTGCCACCCACGCCGATGAGCAAACAGGCCACGGCGATAACCGCCGTCATCTGCTTGCCGATGGCGAACCGCCGTTTCGAGGCGGTAATTCCACTACCTCGCTGCACTGTGTTCCTGGCAGAGCCCGCTAGCCGCTTGTCGCCATCACCCCGCTGCGCTTTGTTACCGAATATCCGCCCCATGGTATCCTCCGATCCTCACTGATCATGAGAAAGCTCCCTTAGGCATGATCATAGTCGTCCCGGTAATTCGGCGCAGTAAACTGCGCAACATATTCGCCCGACTTTCCCCGACGACTTCCGTTTTCGTGAAGATCAGGACCGGCTACCGTCCCTTCAGCGGGGAATCCGAGATGTTATGCAACGGGTCCGTCCAACATGTATCCCACACCGGGAACCGGGAATCCTTCGAACCCGTCGGATTGCCATTGACATACGGATTACCACCCGACCTGCGCACACGGTTGAACTCGTCAAACGACATCGCACCGTCCACCAGGCCACGCTCCCGATAGCACTCAAACCGGTACGGTTCCAAATCAACATCCTCCGGATTATACAAAGCCTGGTAATAATACAAGACCACCAAGTCGTAACCCGTATCAAGCCCGCATTCGCGGAACGCCGACTTAACACGGGGATCATCCCCCGGCATGGTATCTCCATTGGAGACGCCCACGCCACCGTCCTTGTAGAACCAGTAGTCCCTGTTGGGCTGGAACCCGTACTTCGCATAACACCCCACGGCACGGCCCTCCAAATCATTCATCTCACCGGCGGTGATCACCCTGTCATCAAGGACCGCACGCACCACGTCAACATAGGCACCTCCGCGTTGAAGGCTCACCTCTATCTTCCGCATGTACCCGTCCGCGATCGGCACCGAATCCACATACTGCGCATACTCCGAACGAACCCGACCACCCGGAGGCGGCGCAACGCCATCATCGGAACCGGCACCGCAACCCGACAACACAAGCAACAAGCCAACCAATACAGCCACACGGCGAACCACTCCCGTCCCAACCACCGCAGCCTCCCCTCCGCCCGCAACAGCGCGGACCAACACGACGGCATCACCAACGACACCACCCCTCAAACCAGTCTAAAACCAGCAACCACAACCCCGCAACCAGCCAACTTCCGCCACCGTGAAGACACCAATGAAAAACCGTTCAACGCCAAACCCCCGGCAACGCACCAACCTCGTACACACCGCCACGCATTCCCCGGCAACGCCCCGGAACCCGTCTTCTCTCCCACCCGACATGCTTCCAACACTTTGGAGTAGCCCGACTTTCAATGCGCCCATAGATTGCCAAGCCTCTGAGGCATCGCATGATTTTGCTTGCCGGAATCAGTCACGCGGCCACTCACGGCCAAACCTACAAGATTCAAGCTCAGCATGAGTACATATACGTCGCAACAACACGTGACGCGGCGTCACCTTGTAAACAACTAACACGTCGTCACAAGCATGGCATTCCATATAACCAGTCATGCACCCACGACGATGCGACAGCACATGTGGCGAGCAAGATTCAGGAACAACGCCATACACTGCCAAATAGTCATACACAAGATCGTATACAATCTCAGCACGACCCGGATCAAACCGCATAAGACGTGCCATATCGGCGTCGAAGTCGGCGTGAAAACTAATATCACGCACCGACCGCCCCCGACATGATTCTACGCATATGCTCGCCAGCATCTTCACGACTGGCAAACGTCACATAACCCTCGGGGACTTCATCATTGCCGCCAGCGGCATACCCGGCAAGATATGCGCTAAGCAACGACGTAAGATTATCGCCACGTCTGTCAGCTACAACTTCAGCGGCTTTATAAACCGGCAAAGACTCTATAGCAGTCATAGCACACCACCTTTCTCTTTGGACGCCGATTATATCGTCTGAACCTTAGTGTTTGGGCCTAGCCGGCCTACGAGACGTTAATCGTCAGCCGTAATCAGGTATGACCATCATGACACGCACAGCACTCCGGCGTGGATGAACGCCTTGTACTGGAAGAAGCTCAGAGATGACGCCACCACCTGACCACCTCTCACCCACATTAAACAACGAAAGGCCATACATACACAACGTTAGGGCAAATCACTAATAAAGCGACCAGTAAGCAAAACCCCCTACGCATACAGGCTACCGCCCCTTCAACGGGGAATCCGAGATGTTGTGCAGCGGGTCAATGGTACACGCATCCATCAGTTCGGACTGCGAACCGGACCGGGGTATCTCCTTGAGCACGCGCTGCGAAGACCTCAGACGCTCATACTCCTCATACGAGTAATCCTCCAGCAGAAAACCATGCTCCTGATAACACCGGAACCGATACGGACCCAAATCAACATTATCCGGATTCCACCACATCTCGTGGTATAACCTTTTCAGCTCACCATAACCATTGTCATATATGCATTCGTTGCTGATGGCAAACGTCTCCTCATTGGAATGCCCCTCATCGTTCATGGCAAGGCCGCCGCCATCCTCACTCAGGTAGAGGTTCACCCCGGGCTTATACCCATACTTCGCAAAACAGCCAAGCGCACGCGACTCCAAATCATTCATCTCATCGGCGGTGATCACACCATCAGCCAACACCGCACGCATCGCATCCACCTCGCCGGCAGACCCCGAGGCAGCCTTGCTGGACATAATCCTATCAATGTACTGCCGCCATGCCGGACCGACCTCCACCGAACGCTCATACCCCATGTACACCGACTGATAGCCATCCATGACATGATCCAAACGAATCGAACCATCCGCAGCAACCGACCCCTCACCACCAGCCGAACCGACAGAACCTACACCGCAACCCGACAACACAAGCAACAAGCCAACCAACACAGCCACACGGCGAACCACTTTCATAGCAAACCCCCACTTCCAAACTGTCTGGCTCCGATACCGCTTACGCAGCAATGGAGCCAGACAGTCTATAACCAATCAATCAAATGTTCAGAACACGATGGTTCCCCACGGGTTGATCGCAGGCAACAAATCATCCACCACATAGTCACAGCTGCCGCCGATCTCGGCAACCTTAGTACGACCGGCATCTTCGTTGATCTTGAAGCAAGCAGGATCCGATCTGCTATAGGGATACTGCTTATGCCCTTGAAGATTCCAGTTGCTGCCGATCTTGAACCAATGTTGGATACCGTTATCGCAGGTGTTATTCATCGCATACCGGTGGTCACCGATCGGGGCAGGGGTATCCTCCTGGTAATACGAGCATGAACGCGATGACTTCCCCGACTTTGCATAATGCAGGGTCGCAGGCGAACCAGCCGGAGGGGTCGCGGCCGACGCGCCCGGCGACGACACCACGCACACCGACAACGCCAGCAACGCCAACAACCTCGCCAACCCGGGGCGACCCCGAACACTTACACCAACCATCGCAATTTCCTTTCCGCCCGCAACATCGCAGGCCAATCATGGCGGCATCACCAGCGACGCCACCTGACATCAAGCCTAAAACCAGCAACCACAGTCCTGCAACCAGCCAACTTCCGCCTCCGTGAAGATCAACCCACTCACATAAGCAGACACACTCATCGCAATCCCAAGGAAGCGTCGCACACGTGCCATGCTGGGAATGAGCAGCATCAAAAAACAAAGGAGCCCGCATGCGCATCGCAGCAACACTACTAATCTACGCTCTGGTAGTTCCGGCATCGACACCGGAATTCGATTCCAACGCGAGCGAATTCCCGACCGTATCCGCTACCGCGATCTCAACCTATGTGTACTGCCCGCCGTGGCTCCAATGGCTTTGCAAGCCCAAGCCTTAACTCTTTGGCTGCTCAGTCGGCAGCCATGCGAAGCACTTCCAGCTGCCGGAATCCCGATCACCGTCGGCGGCCCACTGAAAAGACCCGCCGAGTTCCTCGAACATCCGACGGCGGGTCCGCAATCCCTGGCCGCCGCCCATAACTTGGTCCGAAGAATCGGCATGCGCCATGTGACCGCCCGCAGTGCGATGCCAGCGGCACACTTCGCTGATCTCGATGCGCCCATCGCCGCTGCGCACCGATATCTCATAGCGAAGCTCCTGAGGATCGGCATGCTTGCGGATGTTGGCGCACAACTCATCCAGCAACAACCTCGTCGCCTCGTATTGCCTCCGGCCAAGCGCAATACCCTGCAATTGCGAAACAGCGCAGCGACCCGAATACCCCAGACCATGCAATCGCCGGTCCAATGCTCCGGCGTATTCAGCCAACGGCAGCCGGTCTTCGTCCGAAGTTTCAGGAGCATGACTGGGCTCAGACAACTCGTTGACCACATTGTGCACGCAATCAATCACCTGCAGAATCTGCCCGTTCAGATCGTCAAGCATCTCGCGCTGCCCGGGATCCTCGCTCAGGCGACGACGCCGCTGCACATCCCGAGCGAGCAGCGACAACCGACCACTCACCTCGTCATGCATGTGAATGGCCACACGAGTCCGCTGCAATGCAAGTTCCAGCCGGTGCTGGCTTTCCCTCAGTTCCTCGGTTTTACGTCTCTTCCGCAATGCATATCCGGCAACGGTCGACAGCGTGAAGCATATGGCAAAGAACGGCAAGCTATCGAACCCAACACCATAGCCGGTCCAAGTCTGCACGACCTGGAACAGCAGGGTGGCGCCCAGCATCGTTGCAGCCAAGGCCGTCGAGGCATAGCAGCCGACGAAACCCAGCGCCAGCAAACCTCCCCACAGCAAAGACGGACCGGAATACCCCGGGATAAAATCGGCAACATAGCCCACAGCCAGCAGCAGGCATCCCGCCTTCACAGGCCAGCGAACCATCGCCAGCAAACACACAAGGTGCAACAGCGCCACCAGCCATTCGACCCACCCGGCCGGAATCAATATCGTTGTTTCCCAAACCGTTACGGCGAACGCCACAGACACCAATGCCATGCGTCCCGCGGCAAGCCCTCTGGCGGAGCAGAACCGCCGGAATGCCGCCAGCCACGCCGACACTCCCAGCATCCTCCCGCGAAATCCGGCAAAACCACCGCGTCTGCGCTCAGACACGTCTCCTCCCATTCCGCTCATCGCCAAACCACCGGACCAGCGCCTGCCACCGCGTATGAGCGCCGAGCTTGCGCATCGCAGTCTGCACGTGCTTACGCACCGTGTCACGGCCCACACCGAGCTCCCGAGCTATGTCCTCATCGCCAAGGCCGTCGCCGAGCAAACCCATCACCTGCTCCTCGCGCAGCGACAGCAGCCCCAGGGACGACTCCTGACTCAACCGATAGTGAGACAATTCCGCGGATTCAAACGCGCCTCCCCCATAGGTTCCGCCGTCAACAACCGCCAGCAACCCCGCGATCAGATCATCCTCATCATTCTTGCTGGCGATGCCCTGCGCCCCCGCATTACCGGCATCCCTCGCATACGCGTTCAAAGGAAACGAAGTGATAGCCAACAACCCAACGGCATCGGCACCGCGGCGAATCCTCCGGCACACCGTTAAACCGGACAGAGGCTCCATCGACATATCAACCATCGCCACATCCGGACGGGCATCCCCATCCAATGCCAAAGCAACGGCCCGAGCCCCGTCATGAGTGGACCACAGCACCTTCGCCAGCGGAACGCGCTCCCCAACAACCTGTTCCAAGGAACGCAACGACAACACGTCATTATCGACAATCCCCACAGTGAACGACCCGCCGCGACGAAGCCCAACCCCACTCGTCACCGCTGCTTCAGCCATAAATCCGCACCTCCCCAACCATACTGCGAAAGCGCAACCAGTACGGACCATTATAGAATTCAGACAGTGATACAACGCTGCAACCACAGCGTTTTGCCACTATTTGAATTTCGACGGCCGCCAACGGCACTCACCCGACTACTGACCTTTCAACGGGAATCCGCGATATTGTGTAGCGGGTCCGACAGACACTCCACGGCATCGCTGTAATGGGGATCGCTCGGATCATTACGGGTCGCATACGGCCCCGATTGGCTGCGTCCGTCCCTGTTCAAATCATCTGTGGAGTACTGTTCTCCCACGAGATTGCGCTCGGCAAGACATTGAACAATATACGGTTTCAAATCGATATCATCCGGATTTTGAATTGCCATCGCATACACCGACCGCACGATTTGGTAATCGTCGTTTCCGCAGCGAGCCGAGCATCATCCTTATAAGCAACACTTTGCATATATTGCCCATTCGATGCAGACTCACTACTGGTGGCCTCTCCACCTGTCCCAGAGCATGACGCGACCGCCGGTATCATAATCAAAGCCAACAATCCAGCGGTGCAACACCTGCGAACAACAAAGTTTCTTTCACGCATATCAGTCACCGATCTTTCAATGGGGAATTGGCGATGTTGTGCAATGGGTCCGTCCAGCATGTGTCTCACACCGGGAACCGGGAATCCTTCGAACCCGTGGGATTCCCATTGACATACGGATTGCCACCCGCCTTACGCACACGATTGAACTCGTCAAACGACATCGACCCATCAACCAAACCATGCTCCCGGTAACACTCAAACCGGTAAGGATCCAAATCAATGTCCTCCGGATTGTACAAAGCCTGGTAATAATACGAAACAACCAGTTCATATCCATTCGCAGCTTCGCATTCGTTCTCAATGTCGGATATGCGACTGTCATCCACCGACATGGAAACATTATTGTAGATGTCGATGCCGCTGCCCTTCGTGAACCAGTAGTCCCTGTTCGGCTGGAACCCGTACTTCGCATAGCATCCGACCACCTTGCTCTCCAGATCGTTCATCTCCCCGGCGGTGATCACCCTGTCATCAAGGATTCTGCGCACTACATCAACACGAGCCCCTCCATATTGAAGGCTTCCCTCAATCTCCCGCATGTACCCATCCGCGATCGGCACCGAATCCACATACTGCGCATACCCCGCACGAACCCGATCCCCCGGAGGCGGCGCAACGGCAGCATCACCAGGACCGGCACCGCAACCCGACAACACAAGCAACAAGCCAATCAAGACCACCACACGGCGAACCACTCCCGTCCCAACCACCGCAGCTTCCCTCCGCCCGCAACATCGCGGGCCAATCAGGGCGGCATCACCAGCGACGCCACCTGGCATCAAGCCTAAAACCAGCAACCACGGCCCTGCAACCAGCCAACTTCCGCCTCCGTGAAGAAACACTTGTTTGAGGCCCCGTATACAAATCCGCTGCATGAATCATGAGGTGGATCCATGCAGCGGATAGGAAGTATGTGCTGCGCAAATCGCCAGCGTCATACGAACGCTTGCGAACAGCCAGCGTAATCGTCAACGCAATAGCAATAGTCAGCGCTGGTCGATGGGGACATAGTCTCGCTCGGTAGCGCCGGTGTACACCTGACGCGGACGGCCGATCTTGGTGTTGGGGTCGGCCAGCATCTCGCGATACTGCGCAATCCAACCGGGTATGCGACCAAGCGCGAACAGGGTGGTGAACATGGCCGGGTCGAAGCCGATCGCTCGGTAAATCAGCCCAGTGTAGAAATCCACGTTCGGATACAGGTTGCGCGAGATGAAATAGTCATCGTTCAGCGCGATGGATTCAAGTTCCTTCGCCACGTCGAACAGAGCGCGTTCGTCGCCGGGCAGCTTGGAGGTGTCCTCACGTTCCATGATCTGGTCCATGTACTGGCGGGCGATGGCGGCACGCGGGTCGTACGACTTGTACACACGGTGGCCAAGGCCGGAAATGCGGGTGCCGTTGGCCTTGGCGTCCTCGACGAACTCGCGAACCGTCTTGCCCGAGTCACGAATCGCCTTGAGCTGACGCAGCACGGCCTCATTCGCCCCGCCATGTAACGGGCCGGACAGCGCGTTGATGCCCGCGGCCACGGCTGAGTACAGATTGGCATGGGCGGATCCGGCGATGCGCACCACCGACGTCGAGCAATTCTGCTCGTGGTCCGCGTGAATGATCAGCAGACGCCCGAGCGCATGCACGTACAGCGGGTCGGATTCGAACGGCTCGTACGGCACCGCGAAGCACATGCGGAGGAAATCATCG
>ERZ808240.125-NODE-125-length-103649-cov-12.726615_pt1 | contig 103649 bp, 83 predicted proteins | sample MGYA00521084_ERZ808240 | MGnify/ENA primary metagenome ERZ808240 (study PRJEB31516, sample SAMN03275571) | gut metagenome | biome: mammalia-associated habitat; material: feces | host: Papio cynocephalus | place: Kenya | collected 2012-08-06 ...
ATAATTAATATTTTCTCTGACTTTTCAGTTCCTCATAGAGCAGACAGTAATTCTCGTAACGTGTCTGCGAAATGTCTCCTTCCGCCACGGCATCCTTCACGCCGCAGACCGGTTCTGAGATATGAGAACATCCTCCGAATCTGCAATATTTTTCAAAAGGAACAAATTCGGGATAAAATCCCGCCAGCTGCTCTTTTTCCAGTCCGAACAGCCCCAGGGAACTGAACCCCGGAGTATCCAGAATGTAAGTATCCGGTGCAATGGAGATCAGTTCGGAATGCCTGGTGGTATGTTTTCCACGCTCGATCTTCTCACTGATGGAGCCGGTCTCCATCACAATCCCCGACTGTAAACAGTTGACTAACGAAGACTTGCCGACACCGCTGGGTCCCGCCACCGTGGTGGTCTTGCCCCGAAGCAGGTCTTTTAAACTGTCGATGCCTTCCTTCTCTCTGGCACTGACTGTAATGGTCTGAAATCCCGCCTGTTCATAGATGGAACGATAATCCTCTTTTTTCCCCTCTGCGTCAATGTCCTGCTTGTTAAAACAGATGATACAGGGAATATCCTGCTGCTGCATCATGATCAGGAAGCGATCCAGCAGATTAAAATTGGGCTGTGGCTTACAGATGGCAAAAATCACCAGTGCCTGATCCACATTGGCTACCGCCGGGCGAATCAGTTCGCTGTGCCTGGGAAGCAGTTCTGTGATATTTCCCTTTTTCTGTGCTTCATCTATGACTTCCATCTCCACATCGTCCCCGACTAATGGTTTCCTGTGGTCCTTACGGAAGACACCTTTTGCCTTGCATTCATAGATTCCGTCCGCACTGTGGAGTGCATCCCCCGCATGGACGTAATAGAATCCGGCAATTCCTTTTATAATCTTGCCCTTCATAGTTCCTGCCTTTGTCTTATTCCTTCACGAATTCCACCCTTCGGGTAAAGGACTGGTTCTCCGTAGTGCCGGGAACATTCACCGTATTGCCATCCGCATCGGTCGTCGTACTTCCTCCCTCCGTTGTCACCTGATAGGTCATGGTAATCGTACCACCGGAAGAAGCGATGCCGTTGATATTGGTAGATACCGGGAATGTGGTAACCTTTGTATCCATCAGCACGGTGCCGTCATCTGCCACCAGGGTGATGCCGACTTCCATTCCTGATACATACTTGGGTGCCTCGGAAGTCGTCGGTGCCGCAATGCTGACATTGCACTTATAGGTCACTTTCTGTGCGCCCTGGCTCACCTTAATATCAATGGAGGTTCCCTGATCCACATAAGATCCGTGGGAATAGCTCTGATAGCAGATCATGCCCTCTCCCACTTCATCACTGTAGATATAGGTCACACTGCCTACCGTCAGTCCGGCTTCGATGGCTTCCACCGTACCATCCTGCTCTGACAGTCCGATCAGATTCGGCACGCGGATCTTCGTATCTTCCTTACCCAGGCTTACGGCAACGGTGATCACACTGCCCTTCGGCGCCTTATTGCCTTCTGCGGGAGTCTGGGAGATCACGCGTCCTGCCTCTATGGTATCGGAATAGCCTTCCGTCTTATTGACCAGAAAGCCCTTGCTTACCAGCTGTGTATTCGCCTCGTCAAAGGTAAGTTCCACCACATTGGGAACTTCCACGCCCTGGGTTCCGGCACTTGCCGTAAGTGTTACCTTGCTGCCCTTGTCAATCCGGGCACCCACGCTGACATCGGCACTGATAACCACACCTTCTGCCACGGAATCGGATTCCTCATATGCAACTTCCGTCAGAATTCCCAGTCCGGTCAGTGTATTTCTCGCATCATCCACATTCATGCCTGTGACATCCGGCATGGTGACTTTCACATTTTCTTCTCCGGTCTCTTCGGTTGTAATTATGGGTCCGGAAGAATTGTTATCGTCATTCTTTTTCCCACCGAAGATCTTCACCGCCAGTACGATCAGGATGATACAAATCACAATACCGGCAACGATTGCCAGAATCGTGGTCACTTTTTCCATCTTGGGATCGTAGTCGTAATCGTCTTCGCCTTCTCCCTCTTCTTCGTTCTCGTACATTGCTTCTGTATCGGAACGCAGACGCATGGTCTCATCGTGATCCGTTTCCTCGTATTCACGATTTGCGGGATAAGGAGTCTTTTTCTTGATCTGTGCCATATCCTCATCGGAGAGCATCCGTGTGCCGCCCTCCATGTCCGGATCATGGTTCACCACAAAATCCTCATCCGGATTGATCAGAGACTGCTTCAGGTCAGCGATCAGCTCCGCCATATTCTGGTATCTGCGGTCCGGGGACTTCTGACAGCATTTCAGTACGATGCTTGCCACACTGGAAGGGATCTCCGGTACATATTCCTTGGGAGACGGCATCTCCTCCTGAATGTGTTTGATGGCAATTGCTACCGTGGTCTCCCCATTAAAGGGCACTCTGCCGGTCAGCATCTCGAACATGGTGATTCCCAGCGAATAAATATCACTCTTCTCATCGCTGTAACCGCCTCTTGCCTGCTCCGGAGAAGTATAATGCACACTTCCCATGACATTGGAAGTAATGGTGTTACTGGTAGCCGCCTTGGCGATACCGAAGTCCGTCACCTTTACCTTGCCGTCTTTGGAGATAATGATATTCTGCGGCTTGATATCCCGATGAATAATATGATTATTATGCGCAGCCTGAATACCCATGCTTACCTGGATGGCAATACTTACTGCCTCCTTATAAGAAAGACGCGCCTTTTTCTCAATGTATTTTTTGAGGGTGATGCCTTCTACCAGTTCCATTACGATATAGTAGATTCCGTTCTCTTCCCCTACATCATAGACGTTTACGATGTTTGGATGCATCAGTCCCGCTGCCGCCTGTGCTTCAATGCGGAATTTAGAGACAAAATTAGCGTTCTCACTGAATTCCTGTTTTAATACCTTGATTGCCACATAGCGATTCAGCTTATGACATTTTGCTTTATAGACATCTGACATACCGCCGGTTCCGATCTTCTCCAGGATCTCGTAGCGATCGCCAATCATCATTCCTATTTTGATCATTCCTGTTCTCCATTCCAAAAACTAAGTAACTAAGAATATTCTCTGTCTTATGCACACGGCTCGATCAGTATCACACTGATATTGTCTTTTCCACCGTTGGCATTGGCTGCTTCTACCAGGTGCTGTGCCTTTTCCACAAGGTCTCTTGCTCCGCTGATAATCATACGAATCTCTTCATCCTCCAGCATGTTGGTCAGACCGTCCGTACACATTAAGACGATGTCACCCTCCTGCAGTTCCACGGTAAAAAAGTCCGGTTCCACATGGTCTTCCGCTCCTACTGCCCTGGTAATAATATTTTTCTTGGGATGATTCCTGGCGTCCTCACGATCCAGTTCTCCGATACGTACCATTTCCTCTACATAAGAATGGTCTCTTGTGATCTGGCGGATCTTGTTCCCCACCACATAGAGCCTGCTGTCACCCACATTGGCCACCTGCAAAAATCTGCCCATGCAGGATGCCGCCACTACGGTCGTACCCATGCCTTCCAGTTTCTTATCCTCACTGGCACGCTTCCGAATCACCGCATTGGCTTCCTCGATTGCCCTGCGGAAAATCAGTGACGGATTCTTCTCGAAAGAATTCTCCATCTCGTTAAGCATGGTCTCCACCGTCACCTTCGACGCATAATCTCCCGCATTATGTCCACCCATACCGTCCGCTACGATAAACACGTTGGGCAGGTTACCCACCGGCTCTTCAGAGGTATAGATATAGTCCTGATTGATATTTCTTTTCCTTCCAATATCGGTTATGGAAAACGTCTTGAGCACGTCAAACTTCCTCCTGTGAGAGTCCGTCCGGGTTCTGTGTCTCCTGCACATGACGGCGTCTTAACTGTCCGCAGGCACCGTCGATATCCCGGCCCATTTCCCTTCTAATTGTAACATGTATCTTCTTACTTTCAAGTTTATTTTTAAATGCCTGAATGTGCTTTGTGTCCGACTGCACGTAATCCCGCTCCTTGATGGGGTTCACCGGGATGAGGTTCACATGGCAGCACAGAGGCTTCGCCAGGGCGATCAGTTCTCTGGCATCCTCTTCCGTATCATTCACACCGCCCACCAGACTGTACTCAAAAGTGATCCGCCGCCCGGTCTGTTCAAAATAGTACCGGCAGGCATCCATCAGTTCATCGATGGAATACCGGTTGGCGATAGGCATCAGTTTTCTTCGCTTCTCATTGGTTGTGGCATGCAGGGATAATGCCAGTGTGATCTGCTGCTTTTCATCCGCCAACTGTCTGATCCTTGGCACAATGCCGCAGGTGGATACCGTCACATTTCTCTGACTGATATTCAGACCGTTCTCATCGGTTAAAAGATGCAGAAATTTTAACAGATTGTCATAATTATCCATGGGTTCCCCGGTACCCATGACTACCACGTTGGAGACTCTCTCTCCCGTAAGCCTTGTGATGGCATAGATCTGATCCAGCATCTCGGAAGGCGTCAGATTCCGCTCCAGTCCATCCAGGGTGGACGCACAGAATCTGCAGCCCATACGGCATCCCACCTGGGAAGAGATACAGACACTGTTGCCGTGTTTGTACTGCATCCACACGCTTTCCACCACATTGCCGTCAGACAGTTCAAATAAAAACTTTTTCGTTCCGTCAATCTTCGATTCCTGTATTCTGACAGGCTTTACACAGGTATATTCATACTTTCCCTTGCATTGTTCCCTGAATTTTGCGGAGAGATTGGTCATCTCTTCAAAGCTTCGCGCTAACTTCACATGCATCCACTCATACATCTGTTTTGCCCGGAAAGCTTTCTCTCCCATGCTCTCCAGTTCGGTTTTCAATTCTTCCAGATTCAGGGATTTAATGTCTTTTTTACTATCCATTCTCTTCTTTATTCTTCTTTGTTCTTCTTTATTCTTCTTTGTTCTTCTTTATTCTTCCGCTTTTCTGCGCAGCCTTGCATAGTAGAATCCATCCGCCGCATCCGTTCCCGGCAAAAGCTGCCTCTCTTCCTCCAACACAAACGGGAGATGATCCGTGATCCAGGCTGCCTTTTCCTGATTCTCGCCTCTGTGGATCGTGCAGGTGCTGTATAACAGCACGCCGCCCGGCTTCACATACCGCCATCCGGTCTCTACGATCTGTCTCTGCAGTTCATTGATGGATTTAAGGCTGTCCGGCGTTACATGATATTTAATATCTCTCTTTTTGCCCATGACACCCAGTCCCGAGCAGGGGACATCCATAAGCACCACGTCTGCGTATCCTTCATGAGCAGCGTCGGGAACCGTGGCATCGTGCACCTCCACTTCCACATTCGTGCACTGCATGCGTTCCAGATTCTCAAGGATCAGCTCGGTCTTGTATTCCGAAACATCACGGGACAGCACATGCCCTTTGGCTCCGGCGTACTCGGAAGCTAGAATCGTCTTGCCTCCCGGCGCCGCACACAGATCCATGACCTTGTCCCCGGGATGAATCTGCGCCGCCTTCACCGCCAATGCGGAGGAGACATCCTGCACAGTAAATCTGCCTTCGGCGAATCCGGGAAGTGCATTCACGTTTTCCAGATTCTCCGCCAGATACACATAGGGAAGTTCCTTACTTTGTGTAAGGCTCACCCCTGTACTTTCAATCTGTGTGACCAGATCTTTTCTCTCCTCTTCCGACAGGTCCACACGGAACCGCAGAGATACCGGATGAATCTTAAGCAGTCCCTTCAGAAGTGTTTCCGTTCCCTTCATGCCGTATACCGGAAGCCACAACTCCACGATCCATTCCGGCATAGAATATTTTACGCTGAAATATTTCACAGAATCCGCAGGATCCGGCAGGGGCATCTTGTCCTTGCTGCGGGCAATATTGCGCAGGACGGCATTGACGAACCCCTTCAGAGTACGGAAACCGCGCTTTGCCGCCAGCTTACAAGCCTCATTACATACCGCACTGTCCGGCACCGCATCCATATACAGGATCTGATAGGTACTCATGCGGAGCAGGCAGCGGATCAGAGGCTTCATCTTCCGGACCGGAACCGAAGAGAACTGATTCAGATAATAGTCCAGTTCCAACTGTCTCTCTATGGTACCTTCCGTAACTCTCTTGATAAATGCCTTATCCCTGGGATCCAGGTAATCGTATTTATCCAGCACTGCTTTTATTAATTTATGGGAAAAATCCTGCCCCCTTTCCAGGTCCAGCAGGATCTCCACAACGATCTCTCTTGTATCGGTTGTTGCAGGATTCCCCATGCTTAGTCTCTCCTTCTGCGGTTACCGCCATACAGCAGGATCAGACGAAGCAGCTGTAATGCGGAGGATGCCGCTCCCGCCACGTAGGTAAGGGCAGCCGCTGTCAGCACCTTTTTACCACCGCTTACTTCTTCACTGCCTAACAGGCCGTATTCCTCCACCTTCACAATTGCTCTGTGAGAAGCATTGAATTCCACTGGAAGTGTCACCAGCTGGAAGATCACGGTCAGGGCAAATGCCCAGATTCCAAGCTGAATCAGTGTCTGGTTCCAGCTGAGCAGTACTCCTAATAAAATCAGAGGAATACTTAAATTACTTCCGATATTCACCACCGGCACCAGTGCCGCACGGACACTCATGGGCACATAGCCGTGAGCATGCTGAATGGCATGTCCGCACTCATGGGCTGCCACACTGACTGCAGTCACTGAGGTTCCGTTATAATTATTATAAGACAACCGCACCGTATCCGTCCGGGGATCGTAATGATCGCCGTCTTTGGAATTCAGGCACTCGATCTGTACGTTATACAAACCTTCCCTGTTTAAAATATTCCGGGCTGCTTCCGCTCCCGTAAGCCCTCTCATATTCCGGACCTTACTGTATTTGCGCATGGTGGAGTTCACCAGTGCACTGGCACCCAAACATAACACCAGTCCGATCAGTACCAGAAAATACGTGGGGTCAAAATAATAGCCATATCCATAATAACCACCGTACATAGAAAAGTCTCCTTTCTATACCTGTCTAGCTCTAGTCTATCCTATCTGTCTTAATGCTCGCCAAGGATCTCTCCCGGCTGCACCTTCACGCCCAGGAGAAAATCATGGGCCGTCATACGCTTTTTGCCTTCCAGCTGTAATTCCATGACCTTCAGGGCACCTTCCGCCGCAGCCACTTCAAAGGAATCCTTATTCACCGTAAGGATCGTGCCGGGGGCTTCTTTGTGTACGGTAGCCATGGGAATGGCTTTCCAGATCTTCAACTGTTTTCCATGGTAAAACGTATAGGCACTTGGCCAGGGAGTCAGTCCTCTGATCAGTCTGTCCAGTTCCGCCGCTGTCTTGGTAAAATCCAGTCTGCCCATCTCTTTGGTGATCAGAGCCGCGTAGCAGGTCTTGCTGTCATCCTGTTTTTCCGGAATTAATTTCCCGGCTTCCAATAAGGGCAGTGCCTCGGTGATTGCCTCGCCGCCTAACACCATCAGTTTATCGTGCAGTGTCTCAAAGGTATCTTCCGTAGTGATGGGAATCTTCTTCCGGTACAGCATATCGCCGGTATCCAGCCCGGCATTCATCTGCATTATGGTCACACCGGTCTCAGTCTCTCCGTCGATGATCACTCTCTGGATCGGAGACGCACCACGGTATTTCGGAAGCAGGGATGCGTGAATATTCAGACATCCGTACTTCGGCAGATCCAGAATCTCCTGGGACAGGATCTGTCCGAAAGCTGCCACGATATAAACATCTGCGGGATATTTTTTCAATTCTTCGATAGCCTCGGGAGTCTTGATCCGGCGGGGCTGGAATACCGGGATGCCGTGTTTTACAGCGCATTCCTTCACCGGTGGAAACTGTAACTGCCCACTTCTTCCCTTTGCCTTGTCCGGCTGGGTTACCACTGCGGTGATCTCATGCCCCTGTGCGATCAGAGCTTCCAGAGCTCCCACTGCGAAATCGGGAGTTCCCATAAATACGATCTGCATAGCTTATCTCCTTCCCGGAATACTTATTCTTCCTCGTCCTCATAGGTCATGTCCTGCAGAGGGCCTTCCGCCTTCTCCACATAGAGATGACCATCCAGGTGATCCAGTTCGTGGCAGATGGCTCTCGCCAACAGTTCCGTTCCCTCTACCTCGATGGGCTTCATGTTCACATCCAGAGCTACTGCTTTCACATAATTGGGTCTGGTCACAATACCGAACTTTCCGGGAACGCTTAAGCACCCTTCCTGTCCGGTCTGCTCTCCGCTGCTCTCCACGATCCGGGGATTGATGAGAATGTAAGGATCCTCTCCGGTGGTGTCGATCACCACAATTCTCTTAAGTATGCCCACCTGGGGAGCTGCCAGTCCCACACCGTTGGCGTCATACATGGTCTCTAACATATCCTCGATCAGTTCCTTCGTCCGGGGAGTCATCTCCTTGACCTCCTTACAGGTCTTGGTCAGTACTTCATCTCCATATTCACGAATATTTCTGATTGCCACCGTTATTACCTCCTATAATATAGTTATCGGGTCAAAATCGAATTGTATACTCAGCTGTCTGGGCTGCCACTTCCTGAGTGTCTCTTCCACACGGTCCTTTACATTCACAAGTGTATCATATTCCTTGTGCTTTACATAAAACACATACCGGTAGATATCGTTGATCTTACTGATATTTGCCGGAGCAGGGCCCAATACCTGTATTTTTTTATCGGACTGTTCTGACAAAAAGTCCATATTAGACTTTACCACATCTGTCAGGCCGAGGGCAAGCTGTTTTACATTTTCTTCCTCTTTACCATAGATCTGCACGGCCAGCATATGTGCTGCCGGCGGATACCCGGACAGCTCCCGGTACAGGATCTCCTCTTCATAAAAGTTCTCATAATTCTGGGCCGCCGCACAGGTTATGGCATAATGATCCGGCTGATAGGTCTGGATCACCGCCTCTCCGGGGAGCACGCCTCTGCCGGCTCTGCCCACCGCCTGTGTCAACAGCTGGAAGGTCCGCTCTCCGGCACGGTAATCCGAGGCATTTAAGGACAGATCCGCTGCCAGGATTCCCACCAGGGTCACCCTCGGAAAATCATGACCCTTGACGATCATCTGGGTGCCGATCAGCACATCCGCCTCACCGTTTGCGAAAGCGGACAATATTTTCTCATAACTGTCTTTCGTCCGGGTCGTATCCGCATCCATGCGCAGCGTCCGAACCCCGGGATACAGCTGTTTTAATTTTTCTTCGATCTGCTGAGTGCCTGCCTTAAATCCCAGGATATATTTTGATCCGCATTTGGGACACAGCTTTGGCATCGGCTGTGTGTAGCCGCAATAATGACAGATCAGCTTTCCCCCTTTATGCTCTGAGAGAGAGACATCACAGTGGGGACATTTCATGACTTCCCCACAGGAACGGCAGGATACGAAACCGGCATAACCCCTGCGGTTTAAGAACAGGATGGTCTGCTGCCCTTTGTTCAGCCGGTCCGTCATCAGCTCCTGTAATTTTCTGCTGAAAATAGAACGGTTTCCCTCCTGCAGCTCCTGTCTGAGATCCACCGTGTATACCACCGGCAGTTCTCCTCCGGTCAGCCGCTTCGTCAGATGGAACAGCCGGTATTCTCCCTTTCCTGCTCGGTAGTACGCCTCTAAGGAAGGGGTCGCCGATCCCAGCACCACGCTGGCTCCGTACAGCTTCGCCACTTCCATAGCGGTCTCTCTGGCATGGTATTTGGGAGTACTCTCACTTTTATAGCTGTTCTCCTGTTCCTCATCCATGACGATCAGTCCCAGATTGGGAAAAGGAGTAAACAACGCTGACCTGGGACCTATGATCACATCGATCTCCCCGGCTTTGGCACGTTCGCACTGATCATATTTTTCCCCGGGAGACAGTGTGGAATTCATCACGCTGACCCGGTCACCGAATCTCTGATAAAATCGTAACAGTGTCTGGTAGGTCAGGGCGATCTCCGGAATCAGCACGATCGCCTGACGTCCTCTTTTTATCATCTCGCCGATCAGCTGCATGTATACTTCCGTCTTGCCGCTGCCGGTGATGCCGTGGATCAGATAGGTCTGCTTTTTCCCGGCATCGAAATCCGCAAGGACTTCTGTTACGATATACTGCTGTTCCTCACTTAAGGTATTGCGCTTTGCCTCCACAGATTGCATTTTGACCGGATTGCGGTAGCTTTCAGAGCTGACCAGCTTCGCTGCGCCGCTTTTCACGATGCTGTTCACCGTAGCAGCGCTGACACCCAGTTTCCCGGTGATCCACTCATAGGGAATACTCTCCTGCTTCGACAGGGCTCGCAGAAGCCTTGCCTTCGCCACCTGTTTCTTGCGCTCGCATTCGCCTAAGAGCGACAGAATCTCCTCTCTGTTCATCAGGCGCACCAGCTGTCTGTGCTCCAGTTTCTTCACGGTCTGCTTCGCCGGCAATACCGTCTTCAACGCCTGGATCATGGTACATCCGTAGTTACGACGGATCCATGCTGCCAGTGCGATCATTTTATCTTCCACACCGGTCTCTTTTTCGGGAAATCCGGCGATCTCCTTGATCTTCTCCGGTGCAAACTGGCACTTATCTCCTATGCCGACCACGTAACCTTTGATCAGGCGGTTCCCATTGCCGAAAGGGATCATGACGCAGGCTCCGGGCTCCAGCTGTTCTGCCAGTCTCTCCGGTACCCGGTACTGAAAGGTCTTATCCAGTTTTTCATGAGAGATATCCACAATGATATCTGCATATAACGTACTCAATCTGTTGTCCTCATGATTTTATTTTCCTGTTTATTTTACAGCCGATCCCGGGATATGTCCTTCTGCTAAAATGTCCCGGATCAGGTCACGTTCATCCATGGGATGCTTCACGCCTTTGATCTCCTGGTAGTCTTCGTGTCCTTTTCCCGCCAGCACGATAATGTCGCCGGGTTCTCCGTGTTCGATGGCATAAGTGATGGCTTCCTTGCGGTCGCAGATCTCCACATATTTGCCGTCCGTCTTCGCCATACCGGTCTCGATATCATTGATAATATCCCGGGGCTCCTCGAACCGGGGATTGTCGGAGGTAATGATGGTCAGATCCGCCAGTCTGCCGCTGACCTCTCCCATCTCGAAACGGCGCTGTCTGGAGCGGTTGCCACCGCAGCCGAACAGGCTGACCAGTCTGTGGGGTTCATACTCCCGCAGGGTGGTTAACAGACTTTCCAGTGCCATGGCATTGTGGGCATAGTCGATCAGCAGAGTAAACTTGTCGGAGACTTTGATCATCTCGATACGACCCTTTACTTTTGCCTGTAGCAGTGCCTTTTTGATATTTTCCTCATCTACCTTAAAATGACGGCAGATGGCAATGGCTGCCAGGGCATTGTACACGCTGAATTTGCCGGGCATGGGTACTTCCACAGTAAAGTTCATCAGCCCGGTCACATGGAAGGTAACACCCAGTTCTCCGGGCTTATGTACCAGCTGCCTATCTTCGGCACGTAACATGCAGTGCTCTCCCATTCCGAAGCTCTCCAGTTCGCAGGTATGTCCTTCTGTCACTGCCTGCCAGTGGGCATCGTCACCGTTGACAATTCCCACCTTACACTGCTTGAACAACAATCCCTTGCAGTGCAGATATTCCTCAAAGCTTGCATGCTCATTGGGTCCGATATGATCCGGCTCCAGGTTCGTGAAAATGCCGTAATCAAAGATAAAGCCCTGGGTGCGGTGCAACATCAGCGCCTGGGAAGATACTTCCATTACCACCGTATCCAGTCCGACCTCCACCATGCGGGCAAAATACTCCTGTAACAGGTATGATTCCGGTGTGGTGTTATTTGCATGAATATGTTCGTCTCCGATGATCACTTCAATGGTTCCCACCAGCCCTACTTTATAGCCGGCATTTTCCAGAATGGACTTTACCAGATAGGTGGTAGTGGTCTTGCCCTTGGTTCCTGTGATGCCGATAACCTTCAGTTTTTCAGCCGGGTGTCCGAACCATGCTGCGGAGATAAACGCCATGGCATACCTTGTATCCGCTACCTTGATCACGGTCACATCAGCATCCGCCGGAAGCTCTACGTCCTTTTGCACCACCAGTACTCCGGCGCCCTGCGCAGTCACCTGAGTGGCGAAATCATGTCCGTCAAAATTTGCTCCGGTAATACAAATAAACAGACAGCCCGGAACGATCTTGCGGGAATCATAGACCACTGCCGTGATCTCTTTGTCTAATGTTCCCCGCACTGTTTCATAATCCAGCTTTTCCAGAAGTGTTGCTAATTTTCTGTTATTTTCCATATTTTTCATAAAGGTATCCGCCTTTCCCGAAAAAACTTGTTGCATACTTTTTTTATTTTACTCTTTTTTCTGTAAATGTACCACCCTTAAATTTCATTGCACCTTTTGCTCTTTTCTTCAAAATGTTATAATAAGATATCTTGACCCTGACATCATATCTTTAGATTTTAAGGGGGATTTCTTATGAACGGCTTTTACGGATCCATCCTGTTGCAGTGGGTTCCCGCATTGTTTACCTTTTAAAAGAAGATTTCGATGTGATGTCCGGGGCATTTCTGCTATGGTTTGTAGCAGAAATCATTTCCTTTTCTCCGAACACTTATGACAATAATAAATTTTTATATGTGACCTATGTATTCGTCTGCTGTCTCAGCGCCGGATACGGCATAGACCTGCTACGTTCTCTGAAAAAACGTTCCGCGCGCTCTATCCCTGCATCTTCGACAACGGAGAAATTCAGATCTACCGGATCACTCAGTAGCCTCATACTCCGATGTACGAAGTTCTGTGGTATCGCTTTCCCGGGGTCTGCCGAAATTCTGAACAACCCCAATCAGCTGTCCGGACAACAGCACAGTGAACAGAGAATATCCGATCCTTCTCACCGAGATATAGCTTAACGACATCACCAGTACGATCAGATCCGTCATCAGATACACCCACTGGATCTTCCATCCGGTGGCATGGGAAATACTCATGGCCAGAGCATCATCTCCACTGGGAGCTCCGCCGATCCGCACGCACAATCCGGCACCCACACCGACAAACAACGCTCCCACCAGTGCCGCCGCAAGGGGCTGCTCCGCCAGTCCGGGCCACAGATGCGGAAACTGTTCACAGATCTTATAAGTCCCGGAGAATCCGACGGTAGCCAGCGCCGAATAGGCAATGAATTCCCTGCCCAGCAGCTTCCATCCCAGCACATAGCACAATACATTCATGATACCGCCGGTCACCGCCGGGGATATGCCGGTCCAGTGCTCCAATAACAGTGTCGCTCCCAGTACCCCACCCTCGGTGACACCGGAGATGGAATGCACATGATATAAACCAAATGCCAGAATAAAACTTCCCAATAAGGTTACAGCACAATTTTTCAGGGTGAGTTTTTTTAAGGCTTCTTTCCATTCGTGAATCTGTAAGTTCATTTTAATCTTCCTGTCTTTTTATCCTTTATACTTTACTATCATACCTTTTTTACTTAGTTTTCTCAAGTGGAAAATCCGGACACGAAAAAGCGCCCCGGTTACCCGAGACGTTTTTCCGATTTTCTTATGAGGGGGGGAGATAGTGAGTTCATCAACTATCTAAAATACATATTACAGGGAAAATGTGTACAGAATGTGTACGAATTCTAACTTTATTCTAAAATGAATCTTGAGGTTTTATAAAGTATCCTTTTGTATTATAAGGAACCAAAAAGCCTCAGGCATCGTACCTGAGGCTTTTCGGTTTCTTATGAGGGGGGGAGATAGTGAGTTCATCAACTATCTGAAATACATATTACAGAGAAAATGTGTCCATTTTGTGTTCAAAAAATAAAAAATTACGAATGTGATTCTGAACAGTTACGAAACTATCAACAATAGTTCTGCATGACAAACTGCACTTCTGTCCTACCCTTATAGGTATTTTGACCAACCTGGTATACTACAGACAACAGGAAATTCCCTCTTCCGGCATAAAGTGCTTCTTCACTTCCGATACCGTATTTTTCATTTAAGAAAGCTCCCAGTCGTTCCAAATCTCCGAAAAACACCAATGTCTGCGTATTTCCTTCCGGCGTTTTCACCCGGAACCTGGCGCAGGTCTTGTTGGCGCCCATTTTAAATCCCGCCTGGAAAATCAGATTCTTCTGGGCAAAAAGGGGTCTGGGATTCCCGGTTCCGAAGGGCTCTAACAACGCCAGTTCCCCGGCCAAAGCGTCGTCCGCATAACCCATGGGCATTGCTACATCAATATGTACTCTGGGAATAAAATCATCTTCTGTCAACGCACAATTTTTATTGAGAGCAATCCGAAGCGGCTCAATATCTTCTTCCCGCATGGACAAGCCCGCTGCCAGTTTATGACCACCGTATTTGGTAAAAAACTGTTTTACCTGCGTCATGGCATCATACATATGATAAGTCTCGATGGAACGTCCGGAACCTTTGACCCCGTCTTCCCCTTTTGTGAGAATAAAAACAGGATGATAATACTTTTCCCGGACTTTTCCGGCAATGATTCCGGCAATGCTCTCATGAACCTCGGGAAGATAGATTACCATGACCTTATCTTCTGTCATATGATGTTCCAAAATATACTCATCCGCCCTCTGAATCCCCTGTACCGTCAGATTCTTGCGGCTTTCGTTTAAATCCTTCAGCTCTCTCGCCGCTGTCATGGCATCTGCTCTGGTAAAGCTCTGCAAAAGCTCCAGCGCCCGTTTTGCAGTATCCAATCTACCCGTGGCATTCAGGCAGGGACCCAGTACAAAGCCCAGGTGGTACACACTCAGACGGTCCGGGGCGATTTCATTGACTTCCATCAGCGCTTTCAGTCCCTCGTTATATCCCTTTTGGATCCGTTTCAGACCTTCCTTTACCAGAATACGGTTCTCATCCTTTAACTCCATGACATCACATACCGTAGACAGTGCAGCGAATTCCAGTAATTCATCCCGGAGATTTACCAGTCCCGGATTTCCGGTCTTCTCCGTGATCGCCTGAATCAGTTTCAGCGCCACAACTCCACCGCAGATCCCCGGAAAAGGATAGGTACAATCCGCCCTCTTGGGATCCACCACCGCCAGTGCCGGAGGCAGCTGTTCCCTACGTTCTCCGTTTTCTTCTATGTAAGGGACCTCATGATGATCTGTCACAACAACACGCATGCCCAGGGAATTTGCAAGCTCAATCTGAGGTGCCGCCGCAATTCCGTTATCGCAGGTGACGATCATGCCGACACCTTCCCGCTTTGCTTCTTCAATCAGATGTTCATTCAGTCCGTATCCGTCATGGATTCTGTGGGGAATTGCCGTATCTACCTGTGCTCCCAGCATCTGAAATACTTTGGTCAGAATATAGGAAGCACAGATTCCATCCACGTCATAGTCTCCGATGACCCGGATATGCAGTCCTTCTTCTACCGCTTTCAAAATCTCCTCCACCGCTTTATCCATATCCTTAAGCAGCCAGGGAGAATAACAGTCCTCCAGTTTTCCGTAGAGGAATTTCTGTATCTGACTCTCTTCCGTCAGATCACGGTTTCTAAGAATCCTCGCCGTCACCGGGCTGATGTGGAATTCCTTTGCCCATTTATCAAAATCTGCCTTCTTCGCAGCCACGTACCATTTTTCCATAGATTCTCCCGCTTTCGTATCAATAAAAGCCATGCATCCTTTTTATGGACACATGGTTTATTATAGCATGAATAAAAGTCTTGTGCATCTTCTCTTTTTATGCTATAGTCAACTCAATTTCTATATGAAATTTCTTACATCCGGCGTTTCGCCATTTTTTCAAGCAACTTTTAATTACACCAAGGAGGATTCTGCCTATGAAGAACAAACAAGTATTTTCTATGAACATCACTGGTCGTATTGACTATGGTTTCCGCAATGACTATATGTTCCGCGCCGCCCTGCAAATGAGTCAAAAGGCACTGATCGGTCTCATCAGCTCTCTGCTCCATCTGCCACCGTCCGCAATTAAGTCCGTCACCATTACCAATCCAATCACTTTAGGTGCAACCATTGAGGACAAAGATTTTGTTCTCGATACCAATGTATTACTAAACAATAATACCCTTATAAACCTGGAAATGCAGGTCAATAATCTCTATAACTGGTCTGAACGTTCCCTGAGTTATCTCTGTCGTAACTTTGATCAATTAAATAAAGGACAAAATTATTCTGAATTAAAGCCTGTGATTCACATTGGCTTTTTAGACTACACTCTGTTCCCGGAGCACCCTGAGTTCTATGCTACTTATCGTTTGTTAAATATTAGGGATCATTTTGAATATAGTGACAAACTCACGCTTTCTGTGGTAGACTTAAAGCATATAGAATTGGTTACCGATGCTGACAAAGCATATGGCATTGACAAATGGGCTGCTTTGTTCCGGTCTATTTCATGGGAGGAAATTCTTATGACTGCTAAAAATGATGAATATCTTATGGAAGCGACAAAGACACTATATAATCTGAATGCGGACGACATGGTCAGACAGCGTTGTCAGGCGCGAATGGATGCAGAACTCCAGGAGCAGTATCTGCTGAAGAAGATTGACACTTTAACGGCTGATAATGATAAATTGACCGCGGATAATGCCGCCAAGGACGCTGAGATCGAAGCTTTGAAAAAGAAGCTTTCCGAATTACAGCAAAATACATAATCTCATTTAAAAAGGAGCCTGCGTATGAGGAGGCTCCTTTTTGGTGCATCAGGTAGATTCCCGGATAATCAGCGTTGGGAAGGTAATATGGGACTGCACATAAAGATTCGGTCTTTTTATTTTTTGCAGGATATATTTCCCGGCCTGTACTCCCATATCGTAGACATCAATGTTCACCACAGACAGCATGGGCTTTAAAATTTGGGAAAAAGGAAAGTCATCAAAGGTGATCACCTTCATCTCCTCCGGAATCAGGATTCCTCTGTCGTGCAGGGCGTTCACACAGCCGTAGGCGATATAATTATCCGCACACACCAGGGCATCCGGCTGCCTGCGATTCTCCAGAATCTGCATAGTCATCCGATATCCGCTGTCGCAGACCGATTCTCCCTTTTTCACATATTCTCTGGGCAGCAGCACATCGTGCTCCTGTAACACCGTCAGCACCCCATCCAGACGCCTTGCCGAAATTTGGTCCTCCGGTTTGCCTCCGATAAATGCCACCGACTGGCAGCCCCGTTCCAGCAGATGCTTTGCAGCCAGTTCCCCCGCCAGCCGGTTATCAATATCGATCCAGCAGAAATGGCTGTTAAAATTCGGATTGCCGATCACAATATGCGGGATCTCATGGGTAAACAGCAGTTCATCCAGTGCCTGGGAGATCACAGAGGCATGAATCACAAATCCGTCCGCCTGTTTGGTATCTGCCGCATCCTGTATAAATTCCGCGCAGGTCTCCGCAGTGATGTTACGGACTACCAGCGTGTAATCTTTCTGCGCCAATACCTGTTCCAACCCACACAGGATCTCAAACATATGAGGATTGGCAAAACCGGTTCCCTTTCCCAGTTCCGCTACGAATACGATGGTTCGGGCGGACTGTTTTGCGAAATTTTTCGCCCGCAGATTCGGATGATAGTCCAATTCCTCCATTGCCTTCCGCACCCGATCCGCCGTCTCCTGCGAGATTGAGTAGGAGCCATTCATCACCTTGGATACCGTTGCCGTAGAAGTCCCTGCCAGTTTTGCCACATCTTTAATGGTTGCTCCCATGCTTCTTCCTCCCGGTAGTATTTCGTCTTAGAATATTTTAATCCCGTGTCTTGATCATTGCAAACCCTTTTGCCGCCAGCTGTCCCTCCGTAAGACCTTCCTGCCAGAGAACTTCTCCCCGGAGCATTTCCTGCGGCAGTTCAACCGTCCGGTTCTCCATATTCAGGAAAACGCGGATCCGTTCCGTTCCTTCATCTTCTGTCACCGAATACCGCTCGTATCCATATAGCCTGCTGCCCGGTTCCGCAAGCAGCGTGCGGTACTCTCCTCTCCGCAGGACAGCTTCCTTTTTTCGCAGGGTAATTGCCTTTTGATATAACAAAAATAAAGGACTGTTCTCATCCAGTGTATCCCAGGGCATGGGCTGTCTATATTCCTCCTCCAGGATACCGGTCAGTCCCGCTTCATCTCCATAAAAAACAGAAGGCATCCCCGGGAATGTCATCTGGAAAATCACCGCCAGACGAAAGCTCTCTTCATCCGGACACAGCGACCGGAACCGGCTGACATCATGACTGTCTAAGAGATTTAACTGCGCATAGACAGTCTGCCTGCGGTAGCGCATGCGCATATCCGCCACGCGGCTGTCGAACTCCCTGGCGTCTGCCGTCTGCTCCCCAAAAAATCTCCTGCAGTGCTTGCGGAAATCATAATTCATAGTGGAATCAAACATAGTTCCGTCCAGCCAGTGTCCGGCGCTCTCCCATACTTCCCCGATGAGAAGGGCACTCGGATCCACACTTTTTACACTCTCCCGGAATTTTCTCCAGAAGCCGTCATTGATCTCGCTTGCCACATCCAGCCGCCACCCGTCAATGTGGAATTTTTCCACCCAGTAGCGTCCCACTTTGCAAAAATATTCCGCAGCTTCGGGATTCGCCAGGTTTAACTTCGGCATCATCCGCTCATAACCAAAGCATTCATATCCCGGATAGTCCTCGGGATCCTCCGGACGCACCACCGGATAGGTCAGTCCGTAGAACCAGTCCTTATATGCAGACTGCTCTCCCTTTTTCACCACATCATCAAATGCGAAAAAATACCACCCACAGTGATTAAACACTCCATCGATAATCACTTTCAGTCCGTTTGCATGGAACACATCGATCAGTCTGTGAAAATCGTCATCGGTTCCGAAGCAGGGATCGATGTGAAAATAATCCAGCAGGTCGTATTTGTGATACTCCCCCGCAGTAAAAATGGGATTGATATAGATGGCATTCACTCCCAGTTCTTTTAAATACGCTACATTTTCACTGATTCCCCGGAGGGTTCCGCCAAGCTTCCCTTTTACCGGCACACCGCCCCATTCCTTCGTTTCACCTTTCCCCCTGATATAGCGGTACTCCGTGGCAAAGCTGTCCGGGAAAATATTGTAGATAATAGTATCCTCTGCCCATCCGGGAGGCGTAACGATATCGGCACGGTGGTTAAAGGGCAGCTGATAATATTCCGAACGGTCATCCACCGTATGATCCGTAAACCGTTCTCCATAGTACAACACTTCTTCCCTGCCATCGGATAAGGAAAAATAATAGCACAACCGCTTATAAGGATGGTCCAGTGTTGTCTCCCAGTAATCAAATTCTTCCGTCTGCGCCACCACTGCCATCTTCTGTTCTGTGAAGGTTACCGGTGTGAGACGACAGGCTCTGTCTCCGTAATACAGTCTGCATTCCACAAGGTCTCCTCTGCCTGCGCGAAGGCGGATCGTGATATGTTCTTCGTCTGTCCCATATGCATACTGGGACATGGGTATATGTAATACTGCACTTCGATTCATAATTCCTCTTTCTGTGATCTAACCCTTTACTCCTCCGGAGGTCAGACCTTCCGTCATATTCTTTTGCAATGCGAAAAATACGATTAAAATCGGCAGGGACACAATCAGAGATGCCGCCGAGAAAATCGGCCAGCTGCCGCTCATCTCCGTGGCCTGCAGGGAATAAAGACCTGTAGCCAAGGTATACGTATCGGATCCTGTCATAAAGTTGATGGCAAAAATATACTCATTCCAGACATATACCAAAACCATCATGGCAGTCACCGCAATGGTAGGCTTGGCTAATGGCAGCACGATCTTCGTCACCTGCTCTAACTGCGTGGCTCCGTCAATCATAGCAGCTTCCTCGATTTCCACCGGAATCGTGTCAAAATATCCCTTCATATTCCACAGTGCAAACACCGCCATGGTTCCGGTATACACAATGATCAGTCCCGTTCTGGTATTGATCAGCCCCATGGGACTTAACAACTTATACAGCGCTGTCATAGATAACAGGGACGGAAATGCGTACAGTAAAATTAACAACTTCAGTATCGCTCTTCTTCCGGGAAATCTTTTCCGGGAAAATGCATATGCCGCAGGGATACCGGTTCCCAAAGAGATCACTAATGTGGTCACTGCCAGGATCAGGCTGTTCTTCAGCCACAAAAGCACCGGTTTTTCGGTAAAAACCGCCTTATAGTTCTGCAGGGTCATATGCTTTGGTATAAAGGAAAAATCAGATCCCAGCAGACTGTTCTCAGCATTCAGTGACACCGAAAATGCGTATAATACCGGCACCAGAACGAAAAAGCATACAAGAATAAAGAATATATTAACCAGTACAAGTACCACTATATGCTTTGACCTCTTGCTCATCTGCTTTCCTCCTTTCTGCCGCTCGTCACCAGAGAGAACACTAACAGCATTCCGAAGATCAGAATGGAGATGGCAGAGCTGTATCCGTAATTGTTCGTAATAAATGCCTTTTCATACGCATAGGTCAGTATGGTATGGATATTGGCTCCCGTCTTGGAACCCACCTGCTGGGTCAGCAGATAGATGACATCGAACTGTTTGAATGTCGTAAAAGTCGTAATCATAACCGAAGGAGCTATAATGGGACGGATCATGGGAATCGTAATATATCGTGTCCGTTCCAGCCAGATGGCACCGTCTAACAGGGCACTTTCGTAAAAGCTCCGGTCCACGCTCTGCAATGCCCCGTCAATGATCGTGATCATAAAAGGCAGCGCCAGCCATAAGTTCACCACTGTACAGCTGATAAAGGCAATCACGTCGCTTCCCAGCCACCGCACCGGTTCCAGTCCCAGTTTGGTCATCCACTGGTTCAGCAGACCGAACTGGGAGTTGAACATGCCGGTCTTCCACAAAAGGATCGATACATACCCCGGCATAGCCCAGGGGAAGATCAACAACGTCCGATAGACATTTTTCAGCCGCAGTCCTTTGATATTGAGCAGGGTCGCCATGATAAAAGCGATCACCAGCTGCAGTACCATATTCACCACTGTCCACAGTATCGTTACGAAAAGTGCCGTCAGGAATCCGTTATCGAATACCAGCAGGGCATCCTTATAATTTTCCAGTCCGATAAACTCATAATTATTCCAGTGATATATGTTCATGTTAGTCATGGAGATATATCCGGTATACAGAATCGGGAAAATAACGATCAACAGGATCAATACTAAGGACGGCAGTGACCAGCTGTAGGCAAACAATGCTTCCTTTCGCTTTTTATTCTGTTGTATGTTCCCATGAGCATTTCTCTTACTTGCCATATTTGTTCGTTCCACTTTCTTTTGCCTGATTATGCCCGATTACGCAGCTTTGCTTATTTCATGGATTCAATGAGCTGCAGTGCCTCTTTCTGTGCTTTTTCGGCGCTTTCCGCCACATCATTGCCCGCCATATTGACATCCGTCAGAAGTCCGCTGGCTACCGTCCACATCACATCCATCTCCGGCAGATTGGGCATGGGTACCGCATTCTCCGCAGTCTCCTTCATCGCCATGACCACTTCATCCCCGCTTACTTCTTCATAGCTGTAGCAGTTTTCTCTGGCAGGGGCACAGCCGCTCGCCTGCGCCAGTGCAATCCCCACTTCATCTTTCATCAGTACCCGCAGTACCTGTTCCACGGCATCTTTTTTATTCTCTGCCGCATTTTTCAATACCTGGATCCCCTGCACACCCATATAGGGAGAAATCGGCTTACCGGTCTCATCGATCATGGGCATAGAGGCGATTCCCACATCGATACCGCTCTCCCGTACCGTCGGGATCAGCCAGGGTCCAGCGATGGTGGCATGCGCCATTCCCTCTCTGAACAGGGTATTTACCGTGGCATATTCTGTCTCTCCCGGCATGAGATCCACAAACTTTTTATGATAGGTAAGCGCTTCCTCCGTCTCCGGCAGATTTAATCCCGGTTCTCCGGCATCATTCAGAATATAGCCTCCAAATCCATTGATCCATCCGGCTGCATAATAAGGAGTGCTATGCTGTTCCACGAATCCGTAGTGCCCTCCACGGGTATTTTCCTGCATATAAGCATACAGTTCCTCCGTGGTCGCCGGTACTTCGTCATCCTTCATATAGAGACGGTTATACATAAAAAGCAGTGTCTCGTAATAGATTGGAAGCTGGTAGACCGTTCCCTTATAAGTTGCCGCTTCTATGGTGTTGTCCATGTAGGCATCCAGTTCTTCCTCCGGAATAATATCCGTGATAGGGGCTAAAATGCCCATTTCCGCATAGACACCGATCTTATCATGGGCAAAAAAGTACATATCCGGAGCCGCTTTGGGATCGTTTCCCACCATTTTGAGAGCTTCTGTCAGATCACTCTTTTTCTCCAGTACCACATGGATCTGCGGTTCTAACTGGGCAAATTCTTCCTCCAGAACCTGTGTTACCGCATCTTCTTTGTCATGCCAGATCGTAATCGTGACTTCTCCATCCGTCTTGTCCCCCTGTGCTGTCTGCTCGGCAGGTTGACTGCCGCAGCCGGTCAGGCTGCAGATGGTCAGTCCTGCTGTCACGATCCACGCCCATGCTTTGTTCCGGATTCTCTTCTGATTTTTGTTCTTCATATCCTGCACTCCTTTGATATGTACTCTCCTGCTGTCTGTTTCGTCTTATTTCTGAGATTTTTTCTTCACAGCCACTGCTGCGCCGCCGGCTGCTGCCACAACGAGCACACCGATGACGATAGGTACCACAGGTGTACTCTTCTCTGTATTTTCTGCAGGTTCATCGGTTCCCGCTGTTGCCTCTGCTGTCTCCTGTTCGGTTACTGCGGCTGCATCCCCCTCCGGCAGATCCACTGCCTCATAGGATACAGTGTAATCCTCTGGACCGTTTACCACCAGCCAGATATCCTTACCGGTCTCCACAGAGATATCTGTGGTCTGTACGCTTCCGTCATTGCCGTTGATGATCACGGAATTCACCCAGCCGGGGATCTCTTTTACCAGCCAGCCGCCTTCCCCTTCTTCCAGTGCTTCTCCGGGCCATGCGGCAAATGCGTTGGTGCCGTCCGGTGCCGACCATGCCCACAGGCAGGGGGCATTCCAGTCTGCGGGAGCAGATACATGGATCGTCACATTGGGAACTTCTGCCTGATCCGGATTCTTGTAGCTGAAATCGTAACTGCCGTCAGCCGCTACCGTTACCCAGAGTTCTGCGGGATCGATGGAGATGTCTTCCGTCTGTACACTGCCGTCGTTGGCATTGACGATAATGGAATTCACCCATACCGGAACCTTGATGGTATACCAGCCGTCCTCTCCTGACTTCATCTCTTCGCCGGGCCATGCAGCAAACGCGTTAGTGCCATCTGGTGCCGACCATGCCCACAGGCAGGGCTTCTCCCAGGATTCGTCCACTTTCGCATGTACTGCAAATTTCTCTACATAAGCCGGGGCTTCTCCTTCGGTCTGTTTTTCATAAGAAATCTCTACCGCATCTGCTGCACTTACCTTGATCCATGCGGCATTGGTATCCAGAATCTGTTCGTCGGTCTGTACGCTTCCTTCATTGGCATTGACGATCACATGATTCGCCCAGTCGGGAAGCCATATGTAATACCAGCCGTCATTCGCTGCATCTGCTTCCATCTCCTCACCGGGCCATGCGGCGAAAGCATTGTTGCCATCACTGTCCCATGCCCAGATGCAAGGATTCTCCCAATCCTCAGGTACCTGCACATACAGTGCATTTCTGTTTTCCGTATCCTGTGTCGTTTCTGCATTTGCCGTCATCGGCAGGATTCCGATCACCAGCAGGAGCATCATCATAAACGCTCCGCAACGTCTCATCAACTTACCCATAATATCCTCTCTTTCTGCATCCTACTTGTCTGTATTGTATTTTCTTTCTCTTTTAATCAACCGTTTTTAAAAAGTGCACTTTCCCTTGGGTTATTTTGATTATAACGTTGCCGTTTCCGTATGGTCAATTTGATTTTAGGTAACCGTTTTCCTCTCTTTCTGTGCTTTTTATACAATTTTGATTTTCTGTTTTTGGCTGTTTTTCACAACAATTTTCGCGGTTTCCTTTGTTTTCCTAAATATTTGTGAAAGTTTCACGAAAACGTTTCCTTGTCTGTCTGATACTATCCTTTCACCGGATACGCATTCCGGTACCGCGCCAATCCATTGCCGGCTCATTGTTCAAAAAAAGAGACTGCACTTAATTGTACAATCTCTTTTTTATGGCTTTATAATTTTACAGGCTTTCTCTTATTTTGCTTTCGGTGCAAACTTTTTTCTCAGCACATACCACAGGGCACCTGCAATACATACGGAAGAATAAGCACCGCAGATGATACCTACCATCAGAGGCAGTGCGAAGTCACGGATGCTGGTAACACCCCAGATGTACAACGCGCCTACCATTACCAGAGTGGTCAGGGAAGTAAATAAGCTTCGGGACAGCGTCTGTGTAATGCTGCGGTTTACGACATCCTGCAGGTCGTCCTTCTTGGTCATGACTGCCATATTCTCACGTACACGGTCGAATACTACGATAGTGGCGTTGATGGAGTAACCTACGATGGTCAGCAGACAGGCAATAAAGGTGTTGCTGACGGATACTCTTGCCAGTGCGTAGAAAGTAATTACTACTAGCACATCGTGCAGCAGGCAGGCGATACTGCTGACACCGAAACGGATATCGCTGAAACGGAAACGAATGTAAATCAGCATACAGATAATTGCTACTGCTACCGCCAGGATCGTATCGGACTTCATTTCATTACTGATGGTGGAGCTTATGGTCTCGGAGGTAATTAGTGTCTCATCCACACCGAAGTTATCCACGAATACCTGGTTCAGTGCCTGTCTCTGATCCACATCCAGGGAAGTGGTCTTGAAGATAACTTCGTTGGAACCCTGTACGGTCTGGATCTGTACAGCGCTGCCGGTGGTGCTCTCGATCAGAGGTACCATCTCACTGTTGATCTCTTCCAGGGTATAGCTCTTGTCAAAAGTTACGGTAGTTGCGGTACCACCCTTGAACTCCAGACTGTAGTTCAGTGCATCACCGGTGTTCATCTTGTAGACACCCATGGTGATAAATCCAACAGCGATCACTGCCAGAGACAGTCCGAAGAAGATGCCCTTCTTGCCTAAGAAGTTGATCGTCTTGTGTTCCTTGCCGACGCCATACCACTTGGGATCCTTCAGTCCCAGTGCATAGAAGGCTTTCATGATATACTTGGTCACTACCAGTGCGGTGAACATGGATAATACAATACCAAGCGCCAGGGTCTGTGCGAATCCCTTGACAGTACCCGGTCCTAACAGCCACAGAACAGCTGCGGCGATCAGGGTGGTCACATTACCGTCAATAATAGCGGACAGTGCCTTGTCATAACCGATCTGCATCGCGCTCTTAACGGTCTTGCCGGTGGCCAGTTCCTCACGGATACGGGCAAATACGATAACGTTGGCATCTACGGCCATACCGATGGACAGGATGATACCTGCGATACCGGACAGCGTCAGGGTCATGTCAAATCCGTTCAGTAACAGAACTACTAATGCTACATAGATGCCCAGTGCAAGTACGGATGCGAATCCGGGCAGGAAATATACTGCGATCATGAAAATGGCTACTACGATAAATCCGATGACAGCTGCCTTTAAGCTGGTGGAGATAGCTTCCACACCCAGCTGTGCGCCTACGACTTTGGAATGCAGCTCTTCCAGCTCCAGCTTCAGTCCACCGATACGGATGGTGGAAGCCAGGTTCTCTGCTTCCTCATAGGAGTTCATGGGAGAAATCTGTGCATTACCGTCGGAGAACACACCCTTTACGGAGGGAACACTTATAAAGGATCCATCATAATAGATTCCCAGGGTCTCGCCCTTCTCGTAGGCATTTCTGGTAGCCTCTTCGAACTTTTTGGTACCTTCCTCCGTCATTACCAGATCTACCGCATACGTGGTGTTGCCCATGGTCTGTTCTTTGAGAGAGCCTGCGGTAGCAGTCTTGACATCGGTACCCTCCAGCATAATGGAACCGTCTGCCTTCAGTTCATCGATGGTCTTGTTCAGCGCGTAAGCATAGCTTACATTGCCCTGTGCATCGGTCACGGCCTGCATGGAATAGTTCGCATTGCCGTCCTTATCGGTCTCTGCAATGAAATACAGGGAACCGGGACGTCCCAGCTCTTCCAGGATCTTGTTGGCATCGGTTACGCCGGGGATCTCGATATTGATACGATCGGTACCCTCCTGGTATACGATGGCTTCTGTGCTGTAGTTCTCTACACGCTGCTGCAGCTTGGCAATGGTATCTGCCATATCTGTTGCGTCCGGCTCTTCATCGCCGACCACCTGGTAAGTGATGCTGACACCACCTGCCAGATCCAGTCCCAGACTGATGTCTGAAGCACTGCCTGTTCCTTCTGCATCTACGCCATAGAGATCCACATAGCCAACGCCTAACAGGATCAGAAGAGCACAGAGCAGAATGATGATTGCTTTACTTTTCTTCATCTTTCCTTTGTCCTTTCTATTCTTCTGAAGCTTCTGCTGCTTCCGCAGCCTTCAGCATGATAGCACATTCAATACGTTTTCTCTGCAGTTCACAGCCGATGTCATACGCATCGTTGATGTTGCCGTGGAAATTATAGGAGTTCGCCGCACATCCGCCGCTGCAATAGAACTTGGCAAAGCACTTTTTGCACTTGTCCTTGGCATAGACATTACAGCACTTGAACTCATCCCGGATGTCGTCTCTTACCACGCCGGTGTCCACATTACCCATAAGGAACTTCTCATTTCCCACGAACTGGTGGCAGGGATACAGATCTCCCCAGGGGGTAACTGCCAGATATTCGGTACCGGATCCACAGCCGGACAGTCTCTTTGCCACGCAGGGACCGCCCTGTAAGTCGATCATGAAGTGGAAGAAATTGAACGCCTTGCCCTCTTTCTTACGCTTGATCATCTCTACTGCCAGTTTATCGTATTCTTCCCTTAAGATCGGAAGGTCTTCTTCTCTGATAGCGTAATCATCCGTAGGCTGTGCCACAACGGGTTCCACGGAGATCTGCTTGAAGCCTAAATCTGCCAGATACAGGACATCCTTGGAGAAGTCCAGATTATTGTGGGTGAAAGTACCGCGCACATAATAATTCATCTGGTCTCTGCTCTCCGCTACCTTCTGGAACTTGGGAACGATGATGTCATAGCTGCCCTGTCCGCCTCGGAAAGGACGCATCTTATCGTTGATCTCCTTACGTCCGTCGATACTCAGCACGATGTTGCCCATTTCTTTATTCACGAACTCCAGGATCTCATCATTCAATAAGATGCCGTTGGTGGTCAGAGTAAAACGGAACTTTTTATTGTTGGACTTCTCTAAGCTTCTGCCGTATTCTACCAGCTGCTTTACCACATCCCAGTTCATCAGGGGTTCGCCACCGAAGAAATCCACTTCCAGGTTCACACGGTTGCCGGAATTTGCCACCAGGAAATCCAGTGCCTTTTTGCCGACCTCAAAGCTCATCAGCGCTCTTCTGCCGTGGTACTCGCCTTCTTCTGCGAAACAGTATCTGCAGGCAAGGTTACAGTCATGGGCAATGTGCAGGCACAGTGCCTTGACTACGGTCTGGCGCTTCTTAAAATCAAAAATGTAATTCTCGTAAATATCGGGAGCAAACAGCTGTCCTGCTTTCTCCAGTTCCAGGACTTCGTCCACCGCTTCGGTGATCTCCTCCTGGGGATAGGGGATATTCGCAAGATTCAGTACAGCGGCTTTGATGGTGTCCGCATCTTTGATACCTTCTGTCACCAGAGGCTCCACTAACGGGATCATATCATATACAATATCATCTACCACATGGACGGAACCGCTGTTCACATCCATTACGATATTATAGCCGTTGCTCTTATACTGGTGTATCACAGTTTTATTCCTCTTCTTTCTACTTCTTATTGCCTGAAATACATTAACATTAACTATTCGGAACTCCATTCGCAAAATCGTCCTTCAGATTTTCCAAAATAATTAACAGAGAATAAGCAGCGACCTGAATCGCTGCTTACGTTAGTCTCTTCTCATTTTCTTAGATTATTTAATCTTTTCACAACTCTGGTTTCCTACAGTGCAGGACGTCTTACATGCGGACTGGCAGGAAGTCTGGCACTCGCCGCAGCCGCCCTTTTTCATGGATTCCTTTAAATCTCTGGTTGTTAAAGTCTTAATATGCTTCATTAAAAATAGCCTCCTTATGATTTCAGAGCGTCTGTAGACGCCTAGCGTGTAAGTAAAATTGCAGACACGCGACTCAATTTTGCTCATTATATCATGTATTTGGCATTTGTAAAAGCTTTTTTCTCAAAAAGAATTAAAAAAACGTCAAAATCCTGTCTGTTTGTGTATTTCAGCCCAGCATTCCGCCCAAAGTCCCCCCTGCCACACACAATACCAACGTGGTCCAAAAGGAATTCCCCAGTGCCGTCTCCGGGGTTCTGACTAACGCCGATACCGCCGCCAGGATTACAAAATACGCGGCACCCATGAGTGCCCCCCACAGATATTTCTGTTTTCCTATTTTCTTCCCGGCTAAAAAGCCTGCCGTAAAAGTAGTCACCACATAGATGGCGGAGATTGCGATGGTCACCATTCCTTCCGTCAGATGCAGTTTGTACAATAAAAGTGCCAGCAGGCATAAAAGCAGCAATGTCAGCACATAAGATGCCAGCAGACACTTCGCCAGTGCTGCTACGGGGATGCCCTCTTTTCCCTCTCCTCTTTTTTCCATGTCGATCCTCCTTTTACCTATGTAAAATGTATATTCAAAAGCCCCGGGAAACTTGACAACTATTCCTGTCCTATTGTATATTGTTGCTTAATAACACATAAATGAGGCATATGCCTACTATTTTAAAGAAGGAGTGAACTTTTTTGGATACCTCTGGTGTCATACAACTTGTTTCTATTGTAATTCTGATTTTTCTGTCCGGCTTTTTCTCTTCTGCCGAGACGGCACTGTCCACGGTCAACCGTGTGCGGATGCGTACCCTGGAAGAGGAAGGCAACAAGCGTGCCGCACGCGTCAGCAAAGTTCTGGATCATTACAGTAAAATGATCAGTACGATTCTGATCGGTAATAATATTGTAAATCTGACCGCATCTTCCCTGGCAACTACATTAGCTATGCGAATCAATCTGGCTGTAGGTATCGCGACCGGCGTTCTGACCATCGTCGTACTGCTCTGCGGTGAGATCGTCCCCAAGACCTGGGCAATGTTGTATTCCGAGAAGCTGGCGTTAACCTATTGTAATGTAATTTATTTTCTGATGCAGGTACTTACACCGGTCATCTTCATCGTGGATCTGCTGTCCCACGGTATCATGAGGCTGTTACATATCGATCCGAATAAAAAAGCCAGCGCCATGACCGAAAACGAATTAAAGACTTATGTGGATGTCAGCCACGAAGATGGTGTCATCGAATCTGAAGAGCGTAAGCTGATCTATAACGTGTTCGATTTCTCCGATGCCCATGCCAAGGATATCATGATTCCCCGTATCAATATGGTAACGGTGAGTCTGGATGCCACCTATGACGATGTTCTGGAAGTTTTCCGTGATTCCATGTATACCAGACTTCCGGTCTATGAGGACGACAAGGACAATATCATCGGTCTCATCAATATCAAGGACTTTATCCTGACGGAGGATCAGAGTGCTTTCCATGTGGGAAATATCTTAAGAGACGCTTATTATACTTACGAATATAAAAAGATTGCCGATCTGATGTACGAGATGCGGGAAAAGACCACCAACGTCTCTTTTGTATTAAATGAGTACGGTGCTACCGTAGGTATGATCACTTTGGAAGATCTGTTAGAGGAAATCGTCGGCGAGATCCGTGATGAATACGACGAAGACGAAGAAGAACTGATTCAGAAGATGTCCGACAATACTTACCTGGTAGAAGGCAGCATGAAATTAGACGACATCAATGATGCTCTGGGTACGAATCTGACCAGTGAGGATTATGATTCCATCGGCGGTCTGATCATAGACTGTCTGGATCGTCTGCCGGAGGATGGCGAGGAAGTCACCCTGGAGAATGGCATTCACTTAAAGGTACAGGGTATCGATCAGAACCGTATCGTGAAAGTGTTAATCACCATTCCTGAGCCCTCTGCGGAACACGCTGCCGACGATCAGGAATCTTCAGAAAATCACGAATAGCACCATAGCTTCCGCTCTTTTTGCTGATCGTGATGTGAATAATGAAAGGGATACGAATGTCACAGAATAAAAACACAGAAAACAAGAAAACAAAAATGACTTCCAAACAGATCTTTGCGATCATTGGAATCGTGGTGCTGGTGCTGTTATATGTCGTAACGCTGCTGGCGGCGATCTTCGACAGTTCCGCCAGCCATGCGCTGTTCGCTGTCTGCCTGTTGGCGACAGTAGCCATTCCTCTTCTCATCTGGATCTACACCTGGATGTTCGGGAAGCTCACGAACCGCTCCACCTTCGCAGACTTCCATCCGGAAGAGAAAGATAACTAGCAGTCCACCCCAAGCTTGCGTAGTTCCTCTTCCGCCTGTTCTTTGGTCAGGAAGTGGATGCCATGGATGCCCTGCTCTTCGGCAGCCTGGACATTTTTCAGGGTATCATCCAGGAATACGCTCTCTTCTGCCTTTAATCCATAACGATTTAACAGCAGCTGATAGATCTCCGGTTCCGGTTTGATCAGATGCTCCTTATAGGACAGGATACCGCCCTCCATCTCCGGCAGGAAATCCAATGCTTCTGCGCATTCCGTCTCTGCCTTTTTGGAAAAATTGGACAGGTAATACACATGATATCCCTTAGCTTTCAGTTCCTGTAACCAGGGAATGGCGTAGGCTCTGGGGGTTACGATTCCGGCAATACTCGTAAATGCCTGATATAACTCCTTCTCCAGCTCCGGAGCATCTTTCACGAATGCAGCCAGTACCTGTTCATCCGTCCAGGTACCGCGATCATACTCTGCCCATGCGGGATGCATCACGGATGCCTTGGCGATCTTTTTAATCATATCCGCATCAAAACCCTTGTCCGCCAGAAAGCCTTCCCAGCGATAGTCTGTCAGTACATTTCCGATGTCAAAAATTATATTGCGTATCATAACTCTTCTCTCCTATTCATTTTACCTGTCACTTTTCATCCAAAGCAGCTCCGGCTCCGTCCGTATATCCTCTTTTTCGTCAGCGCTTTTCCGCCGTCATTTTTATGCCTTTGCTTCTTCCTGTCTGTCCAGTTCCATGATCTCCAACAGTTTCTCTGCCGCCGGCGCCATAGTCATCTTCGTATTCCTTACGACACAGAACTGTCTCTTTGGTATCATTTTATTGAACCTGAGTTCAAAAAGCAAGCCGGATTCTACATAATCTCTGGCAAAATCCCGCATCACACACCCTACGCCCAGGTTCCGTCTGACGAACTGTACGATCATATCACTGGTTGCCAGTTCAAATTCCGGCTGCACATAGACGCCGTTGCCCGCCAGGAATTCATCCATGTAGCTGCGGCTGCTGGTATTTTTCTCAAGAAATATAAGCGGCAGGCTCTCCAGCTCCTGGAAATCCAGCGTCTTATTTTTATACCCGAAAAATCTTCTTCCCGCCACGAAGACATCCTCGATCTCCCGCACCGGGATCATCTTAATATCCGGTCTCTCCGGAAACGGAGTGCTGACGATGCCGAAATCGATCCTGCCTTCTCTTAAATAATTCAGGGTCTCCGGCGTCGGTGCATTGGTAACAATCACCTTGATCCCGGGATACTGCTCATGGAACTTCTCCAGATAGGGAAGCAGGTAGAACTGCAGCGTCATATCGCTGGCACCGATCCGGACTTCACCCAGCTCCACATTCTGCATCTGGTGGATCTTCTTCACTCCCAGTTCAATCTGCTCATATCCTTTTGCCACATAGGAGTACAGCAATTCGCCCTCGCCGGTCAGCCGCACACCTTTTGCCGCCCGGTGGAAAAGCGACACATCCAGCGTATTTTCCAGCTGTTTGACAGCCTGACTGACAGCCGGCTGTGAAATGGACAGCTCACCTGCCGCCTTCGTCACACTTCCGCATTTTGCCACATAATAAAATACTTTATATGCTTCCAGATTATTGATCATATCGCGACTCCCACCCGATTTGTATGCTCCACGCGGCGATTCCGCCTACCGTCCGGAGGCTATTCATTCGCCAAATACAGATTCCTGTGCAAGCACAAAACTGTACTTGGCTCATCGTATACACAAAAGGACATGGGCTGCATCTTGTGCCGCACCATGCCCTCTTCCGCATTGTTCTGCTATTACTTATTACAATATTACAAATCTTCCGATTATTTCTTCAGAGGACTCTCACGATAAATGATATCTTCTCTTCCCGGACCGTTGCTGACCATGGTAATAGGGAATCCAATCTGTTCCTCTATGAATTCTACGTACTTTCTGCAGTTCTCGGGCAGATCCTCGAATTTTCTGATGCCACGGATATCGCACTTCCAACCGGGCAGCTTCTTCAATACCGGCTTTGCCTTCTCCAGCTTGTAGGTCACAGGGAAGTCCGTAGTAACTTCACCGTCGATCTCATATCCCACGCATACAGGAATCTCATCCAGATATCCCAGTGCATCCAGTACGGTAAATGCCACATCGGTAGCACCCTGCAGACGGCAGCCATACTTGGTAGCCACACAGTCGAACCACCCCATACGTCTGGGACGTCCTGTGGTCGCACCGAATTCACCGCCGTCACCACCGCGGCGACGTAACTCATCAGCCTCGTCTCCGAAGATCTCGGATACGAAAGCGCCTGCTCCTACGGCGGAAGAATATGCCTTACTTACAGTCACGATCTGCTTGATCTCATAAGGAGGAATACCTGCTCCGATGGCACCGTATGCTGCCAGCGTGGAAGAAGAAGTTACCATAGGGTAGATTCCGTGATCCGGATCCTTCATGGTACCTAACTGACCCTCTAACAGAATGGTCTTGCCCTCTTTTAATGCTTTATCCAAGAATGCGGATACATCGCATACAAAAGGTGCGATCATATCGCGATACTCATGCAGAGTATTTAACAGTTCTGCGGGATCGATCAGGGGCTTGTGGTACAGATGCTCCAAGATAACATTCTTCATCTCGCTGACGCGCTGTACCTTTTCCTCTAACAGTTCGTCATCGAATAACTCACTTACCTGGAAACCGATCTTCGCATACTTATCAGAATAGAAAGGTGCAATACCGGACTTGGTAGATCCGAAGGACTTACCGCCCAGTCTCTCCTCTTCGTACTGGTCAAATAAAATATGATAAGGCATTACCATCTGTGCACGGTCGGATACCAGAATCTTGGGCATCGGAACATTTCTGTCTGTGATAGACTTGATCTCCTTCATCAGGATGGGAATGTTTAACGCCACGCCGTTACCGATCACGCTGGTGGTATGATTGTAAAATACACCGGAAGGAAGGGTGTGCAGAGCAAATTTACCATAATTGTTCACGATGGTATGTCCTGCGTTTGCGCCGCCCTGAAAACGTACGATAATGTCCGCTTTCTCTGCCAGCATATCTGTGATCTTTCCTTTTCCTTCGTCGCCCCAGTTGGCTCCTACAACTGCCTTTACCATGTTTTCCTCCATTCTTTATCACAGTTCGTGATAAATCTAACTCAAATCTCTTACTTTTGTGAGGGAAAAACATTTCTCCCACACTGCTTTCCAGTATACATCACTTTGTAATATAAGTAAAATCAATATTTATTATATTTATTATAATCTACATCTATATCCAAAACGCGCAGCGTTTTGACATGCGAAACTTTTCGCATTATTCTCTTCCATCCCAGCAATACGTACACAACTTCTCTCTGCCGATGCCCACGGACTCGATCATGTCATCCAGTCTCTGGAACTGCAGGGTGGTGAAATTCAGCTGTCTGCCGATACGGGATACCATTTCCGCATACTCCGGCGTATCGGGATCCACGTAATTTTTCAGGTCGATTTCTCTGCCTTCCTGCTCGATCTCTTTAATCACACGACGGGTGATCAGATCCATCTCGGAGGAGGATCTGGAGAAATTCAGATACTTACAACCGTATAATAACGGAGGGCATGCCGGACGGATATGTACTTCCTTCGCACCGCTCTGGTATAAAAATTCCGTCGTCTCTCTCAGCTGTGTACCCCGGACAATGGAATCATCAATGAGCAGCAGGCTCTGATCCTGAATCAGATCGTGTACCGGGATCAGCTTCATCTTCGCAATCAGATTACGCTGGGTCTGAATCGTCGGCATAAAAGATCTGGGCCAGGTCGGTGTATACTTGATGAACGGACGGGAAAAAGGAATGCCCGAACGGTTCGCGTATCCCACTGCATGGGCGGTACCGGAATCCGGTACTCCCGCTACGATATCCGGCTTCACATTGTCGCGCTCCGCCAGCTTGGCGCCGCACTGATAACGCATTTTCTCAACACTGATGCCCTCATAGGATGAGGACGGATATCCGTAATAAACCCACAAAAACGTACAGATCTTCATGTCCTTGCCGGGCTGTACCAGTGTCCGCACACCTTCCGGCGTCACGACAGCGATCTCTCCCGGTCCCAGTTCACGTACAGGCTGGTATCCCAGATTCAGATAGGCAAAACTTTCAAAGGAGACACAGTATGCTCCTTCTTTTTTGCCCACAGCCACCGGGGTCCGCCCCATCTTATCTCTGGCCGCATAGATTCCCTTCGGTGTCATGATCAGTAACGTCAGGGAACCGTCGATGATCTCCTGGGCATACTGGATGCCCTCCACCAGATTATCCTTCTGATTGACAATTGCCGCCACCAGTTCCGTGGCGTTGATATCTCCGCCGCTCATCTCCAGGAAATGGGAATGTCCTTTTGCGAACAGATCCTGAATGATGACATCGATGTTATTGATTTTGCCTACCGTGGTAATGGCATAGGTTCCATGATGGGAACGCACCATCAGCGGCTGGGGTTCAAAATCGGAAATACATCCGATACCGAGATTCCCCCGCATCTCATTGACGTCCTTGTCGAACTTTGTACGGAACGGCGCATTCTCGATATTGTGGATGGCTCTGTTATAACCTTCCTCTTTGCTGTAGACTGCCATTCCGGCACGTCTGGTTCCCAGATGGGAATGATAGTCTGTTCCGAAAAACAGATCAAACACACAGTCTTCTTTTGCTGCGACTCCAAAAAATCCACCCATTTTTGTCTCCTGCTCTCTGCTGTTTATTTTACCGTAACGCAGAAAACCGCCATTGGCTTTTGGTCAAATGACGGGTTTCTGTGATTGTAACATTCCTATTTATACATTGATCTCCGCTTTCACGCCCAGGAAATCCTTGTTTGCCTCCAGGATGGGATTGATCACATTTTTCAGGAAAGCGTCCACCTGTTCTTTGGAGCGTCCGATATATTTGGACGGATCCATGGATGCCTTCAGTTCCTCCAGTCCCATGGGGAATGCGGGATCTGCGGCGATCAGTTCCAACAGGTTGTTCTCCTTGCCTTCTACCTTCACATTGCGTCCGGCTTCCATGGAAAGCTCACGGATACGCTCATGCAGCTCCTGACGATTACCGCCTAACTTTACAGCATCCATCATGATATTCTCGGTAGCCATGAAAGGAAGTTCGCTCATCAAGTGTTTCTCAATTACCTTCGGATATACCACCAGACCATCCACCACGTTCAGGCACAGATCCAGGATGCCATCGATGGCAAGGAAGCCTTCGGGAATGGACAGTCTCTTGTTAGCGGAGTCATCCAGGGTTCTCTCGAACCACTGGGTAGCGGAAGTAATGGCGGGATTCAGGGCATCTACCATCACATAACGGGACAGGGAAGCAATACGCTCACTTCTCATGGGATTACGCTTATATGCCATAGCGGAGGAACCGATCTGATTCTTCTCGAAGGGTTCTTCCACTTCCTTCAGATGCTGTAACAGACGGATGTCATTGCTCATCTTGTGTGCGGATGCCGCAATACCTGCCAGTACATTGGCTACTCTGGTATCCACCTTACGGGAATAGGTCTGTCCGGATACGGGATAGCACTCCTTGAAGCCCATCTTGGCGGCGATCATGGGATCGATCTTGTCGATGGTCTCCTGATCTCCGTTGAACAGCTCCAGGAAGGATGCCTGGGTTCCGGTGGTTCCCTTGGAGCCTAACAGCTTCATGGTATTCAGAACATGATCCAGGTCTTCCAGATCCAAAGAGAACTCCTGCAGCCACAGTGTTGCTCTCTTACCTACGGTCGTAGGCTGTGCAGGCTGAAAATGAGTAAATGCCAGGGTCGGCTGTGCCTTATACTTGTCTGCAAAGTCAGCCAGTTCCTTCATGACATTGATCAGCTTTTTTCTGACTAATTTCAGTGCTTCTGTCATCACAATAATATCGGTGTTGTCACCCACATAACAGGAAGTAGCACCCAGATGGATGATTCCGGCTGCCTTGGGGCACTGCTGTCCGTATGCATAAACATGGCTCATAACATCATGACGTACCAGCTTCTCACGCTCTTTTGCCACATCATAGTTGATGTCTTCGGCGTGTGCCTTCAGCTCCTCGATCTGTTCATCTGTGATGACGGGTTTGCCATCCTGGGACAGTCCCAGCTCTTTCTCCGTCTCTGCCAGTGCGATCCACAGCTTTCTCCAGGTGCGGAATTTCATATCCGGGGAGAAAATATACTGCATCTCCTTGCTGGCATAGCGTTCGGATAACGGGCTCTGATATCTGTCTGTACCTGTACTCATTTGTCTGCTCCTCTTATTTTCTAAATTATTGCAACTATTCCAAACCCATCCCTCACATTTCCAAAATCGTATGACTCTCATACTTTCCCGCTGCTCCGCGCTGATTTTGTTCTTATTCTAAGGGGTTCTGAATAGTTATTGTTTATTTGTCAAACTCTCCGCGAATATCCTCCTCGGGCGGTTCCATCGGATATTTCCCTGTAAAGCATCCCTTACAGATGCCGAGCCTGCCGCCTACCAGTTCTTCCAGTCTCTCGATCTTCAGATAGTCCAGACTGTCCGTACCGATGAGATCACTGATCTCTTTGATGGAACGATTATAGGCGATCAGCTGGTCTCTCGCCGGAACATCCGTACCGAAATAGCAGGGCCACAGAAAAGGCGGTGAACTGACTCTCATATGGACTTCCTTCGCTCCTACCTCCCGTAACATCTTCACGATACGGTCGGAGGTGGTGCCGCGGACAATGGAATCATCGATCATAATGACACGCTTGCCTTCCACGGCTTTCCGGATGGGATTTAACTTGACCTGAACACTGCTCTCTCTGCTCTTCTGCTTCGGCTTGATAAAGGTTCTGCCCACATAGGCATTTTTCACGAATCCCATACCGTAAGGAATTCCGGACTGCATAGAATATCCCATGGCAGCACAGTTACCGGACTCCGGCACGCCGATGACCAGATCCGCATCCACCGGGGAATCCATAGCCAGGAACTTTCCTGCCAGAATACGGGAATCGTACACACTGATTCCGTCGATGAAGCTGTCGGGTCTGGCGAAATAAATATACTCAAAAATACATCTTGCGGTATCCGCAGGCTTCAATACATGGGTAGTGTCGGACTCGATCCCCTTCTCCGGAGATATGGTCACGATCTCTCCGGGTAACACATCCCGGACAAATTCTGCCCCTACCGTATCTAGAGCACAGGTCTCACTGGACAGAAAATAGGCATTATCTCTCTTACCGATACATAAAGGCTTAAAACCATAAGGATCTCTGGCACCGATCAGCTTCCTCGGAGACATCACCACCAGGGAGTAGGCTCCCTTGATCTTCGTCATGGCTCTGCCTACCGCTTCCTCGACGGATTTGGAGTTCAGGCGCTCTCTGGCAATATGGTACGCAATGACCTCGGAGTCAATGGTGGTCTGGAAGATCGCTCCGGTATACTCCAGCTCTCTCCGCAGCTCCGGAGCGTTGATCAGATTACCGTTATGCGCCAGTCCCAAAGTACCTTTTACATAGTTAAGCACCAGGGGCTGTGCATTCTCTCTGGTGGAGCCGCCCGCCGTGGAATAGCGGACATGGCCAACACCGATGTCACCCTTTAATTTTTCCAGGTGCTCCGGTGTAAATGCCTCGTTGACCAGTCCCATATCCTTGCTGCTTAATACTTTTCCTTTGGGACCGTTCGTATCGCTGACGGCGATACCGCAGCTCTCCTGTCCTCTGTGCTGCAACGCCAGAAGCCCGTAATAGATCGTGGATGCCACATCGTGTCCGTCAAAATCGTACACACCGAAGACACCGCATTCTTCCTTTAATTTATCATTATTTTCCGTCTGGATATAAATGTTGTCCGTCACCTGTAAGCCTTACCTTTCCTGCCTGCCCCCGCAAAAAAGAATACCCGAAAACGTTATTTACAGTTCCCTGCCTGTCAGCATCTTGTATGCCTGAAGATATTTGTCGATGGTCTTCTGCACGATATCCTCCGGCAGCTTCCAGCCCTTTTCTGGGTTGGCTTTCAGCCAGTCTCTTGCAAACTGCTTGTCAAAGGAAGGCTGTCCGTGACCGGGCTCATAGCCGTCTACCGGCCAGAAACGGGAACTGTCGGGAGTCAGTACTTCATCTCCCAGTACCATGTTGCCGTTCTCGTCCAGACCGAACTCAAACTTGGTATCTGCGATAATAATTCCTCTGGTCAGTGCGTAATCCGCACACTTTTTATAAATAGCGATGGTATAGTCACGAAGCTTGGCAGCATATTCTGCTCCCTTGCCCGGGAAACGCTTCTCCAGATATTCCACACTCTGCTCATAGGAGATGTTCTCATCATGATCTCCGATCTCCGCCTTGGTGGAAGGGGTATAGATGGGCTCAGGAAGCTTGTCTGCCTCCTTCAGACCTTCCGGAAGCTTAATACCGCAAACGGTACCGTTCTTCTTGTAGCTTTCCCAGCCGCTTCCGGTAATGTATCCACGAACGATGCACTCGATGGGGAGCATGTTCAGCTTCTTGCACATCATGCTGTTACCGTCAAATTTCGGCTGTCTGAAAAATTCAGGCATATCATTGACATCTACAGATACCATATGATTGGGAATCACATCCTCTGTCATGTCAAACCAGAATTTCGACATCTGGGTCAATACAGTTCCCTTCTTCGTTACTGTGTTGTCCAAGATCACATCAAAGCAGCTGATACGGTCAGTTGCCACCATGATCAGGGTGTCTCCGTTGTCGTAGATCTCACGAACTTTGCCTTCCTTGATCGGTTTCATTTCCTGTACGCTCATACCATCAGTCCTCGCATTCTTATGTTTTCAATTTTTTGCAACTATTCAGAGCCATGTAAATATCAATGAATATTCGGCGAATGCTGGCATTCGTAAGAATATTTATCGATATTTATAGGGCTCTGAATAGTTACTGTTTCCTTTGGAATAGGTGTGGGTCAGATAAACCCACACCTAATAGATAAACAGATTTGCGAAAAAAAATCAATATATTTTTATTGCAGTTTTCCGATAAATTCCCGAACCCGGGCATTTTCCGTGGCAAAAAGCTGTTCGGGAGAACCTTCCTCCACGATCACACCCTGCTCCATGAAAATGATGCGGTCGGATACCTCTCTTGCAAACTGCATCTCATGGGTCACGATGATCATGGTCATATGCTCACTTGCCAGCTGTCTGATAACCTTCAATACTTCCGCAGTCAGTTCCGGATCCAGTGCCGAGGTCGGCTCATCGAAGAACAGAATCTTGGGCTGCAGCGCCAGTGCCCTGGCTATGGATACTCTCTGCTGCTGTCCGCCGGATAACTGGTAAGGGTAGGCGTCTGCCTTATCCGACAGTCCTAACTGTGCCAGCAGCTTCTCCGCCCTCTCCACAGCTTCTGTGCGGCTTACCTTATCCACATGGATCGGCGCATCGATGATATTTTTCATCACCGTATAATGAGGAAACAGGTTAAAGTTCTGGAACACCAGTCCGAAGCATTTGCGGATCTTATGTAATTCCGCTTTCGATGCGTATTCGCACTGTACTCTGCCGTTTTTATCCGTCTTCTCCGAAGCCGCCGTCTGTCCTAAATAGATCAGCTCGCCGCCGTCCATTTTCTCCAAAAGCGTTGCACAGCGAAGCAGTGTGGACTTACCGGAACCGGAGGGTCCGATGATGGAGACGACCTCTCCCTTTTTCACAGTCAGGGAGATATCCTTCAGTACTCCGTTGCCGTCAAAACTTTTTTTCACATGATTCATTTCTAAGAGGATTTCTCCGTCTGTCTGTCCCATATACGTTACTGCTCCTATCTGTAATAAGATGTCTTCTTCTCCAGGTATTCCATGAAGGATGCCACGACGAGATTGAAGATATAGTAGAACACACCTGCGGCTAACAGCGGAACCACACTGGTCTGTGCGGCTCCGATCTGCTTCGCCACCGTGAACATCTCCGCGATGGAGATGGTAAATGCCATAGAAGTATCCTTAACTAACGTAATGGTCTCATTGGTCACCGGCGGAAGAACCCGCTTCACCACCTGCGGCAGAATAATCTTTACGAAGGTCTGTGCCTTACTGTAGCCCAGCACCTGCGCTGCCTCGTACTGCCCCACCGGAATGGATTCGATACCCGCACGGTAGATCTCTGCGAAATATGCCGCATAATTGATCACGAATGCCACGATCACCGCCGGGAAACGATACCCCGTCCCCACCTGCATGCGGAACACATAAAAAGGGGCGAAATACACCACGATGATCTGTAACATCAGAGGGGTTCCTCTCATGATGGATATGTATATTTTGGAAATAATCCGGATCACCTTACATCCCGACATTCTTCCGAAGGCTACAATCAACCCCAGAGGAAGGGAGAATAAAAGGGTCAGTACAAATATTTCCACCGTTATCAGAAAGCCCTCTGCCAGCTGGGCACACATGGTCAGCAAACTCATGAAATCTACTCCTTAACTCACTCAACCCACTTTACGATTTGCGGTTGATTATTTACCGAGGCAGACACTGTCGGTCAGTCCCCATTTTTCAGCGATCTGTGTGAAGGTACCGTCTGCTGCCATCTCATCCAGTGTCTTCTGTACGGTATCTCTTAACTCATCGTTGCCCTTTAAGAAGCCTACGGCATACTGCTCTACTGCCAGCTTGTTGTCCTCGCCCTGTAACATAACAAACTTCCCTGCTTCTCTCTGATCGATCTGGTACTGTGCCACACCGATGTCAATAGCCACAGCGTCTACCGCGCCCTGCTCCAGATCCATGAAAGCCGTGTTGTAATCCGCATATTCAATCAGCTGCGCAAAGGAATCGCGAAGTGCGATATTGTCTGCGTTCTCTTCGTCATTGAGTGCAGCCAGTGCGGAAGAATCCTTCTGTACCGCTACGACCTTGCCTGCCAGTTCTTCCTTATTCTGTACACCGGAAGCGGATGCTACGACGAATACCTGGCTGTTGTCAATGTAGGGCTCTGTCCAGGTGTAGGCATCCTCTCTGCCGTTCATGGTGAAACCGTTCCAAATACAGTCAATGGCTCCGGAGGAAAGTTCCATATCCTTGGCATCCCAGTCGATAGGCTGCTTTACCAGTTCCCACCCCTGTCTCTTACATACTTCCGCTGCCAGATCCAGGTCAAAGCCTACATATTCTCCACTGTCATCACGATATCCGTAAGGGGGAAACTCCGCATCGAAACCTACGGTAAATGATTTCTCAGATCCTTTAGAACCACAGCCGGTAAGAACACCTGCTGCCATGCTGATTGCCAGTAATGCCACTAATACTCTTTTCATAATACATCCTCCCGTCTTGTCACTCATATACTTTAGTATGGTAAATCGCTAACACGGTGTCATAGTAACACAACGAGAGGGGTCTTGTCAATTCTTTATCGGTCGTAACGCTCCACCATAGAGAGGATCTCCTGCGCGTATTTCGGATACAGCGCCGCCACTTCTTTTACTTCATTGCGGGCACTCTCCGCCACTTCCTGATTATAATCCATCTGTTTGCGGAGCGCCTGTCTTCTCTGGATCAGTTCATGGCGGATTTCCACCATCTCGCGTTTATCCAAAAGTGCCGCTGTCTGACCGATCCACCGCTCCGGCATCTGCACGCGGTAGTTCGACAGCTGTTCCACCAATTGTTTCTGATAATACTCTGTCTTCGCTTCCGCTTCCGCGAACTGCTTGCGCTCTTCCTTTTCATCCTGGTACATTTTCCAGCGTTTCTCCAGCTTTGCCGCACTGTCCGTATTGTATTTCAGATAGAGATATTCCATCAGCTGACAGTTGTTCACATAGCGGATTTTGACCTTATTCTGCAGTTGGATGATCTTGTTGATGGTCTTCTCCACCCGCTGCAGTTCCCGTCCGGCATCCATATATTTGATGCAGACATAGGAAATCGCCACGGCACCCGCTCCCACTGCCAGAAACAGTCCCACATAGACATCCATCTCAAATCCGAACTGTAAGATTGCCAGCATGATCACACACACCACCAGTGCCGTAAAAAATATCACCGCCATCCCTCTCTGATTGTTCATCAGATTCTCCAGTTCGTTCCTCCGGTATTCGTAAGCATGTCTCTCTCCGTCCAGTCTGTGCAGATCCTGTCTGACCAGATTGCCGTATTTTTCGCCCTCACGGATCTTTTGGATTCCCTCTTCGATCTCGTCTTCTCTCTTGCGGATCGCATAGAAATCCGCATCCCGCATGCGGTTCTTTTTCTCCCGGTATTTGTTGCGTTCCTGCTCCAGACCTGCCAGTTTGGCAGCGGTACGGTTGACCTCCGAGCGCTGCTCCTCGGGCAGAGCCTCGATCTCATCCGTATCCGTCAGGTAGGACGTCACTAACGTATACTCTCCGGTCAGAAGGTCGATTTCCCTGGAAGCTTCCGCAATCTGCTCGAGGCAGTTTACAATATAACGCTTTCTTTGGTCCTCCTCGTCAAAGTTCACACCGTTCCGGGTATAGACCAGCTGTTCCCAGTCTTCCTCCTGCTGTACCGGTTCTTTTTTCTTAAAAAAGCGGTTCCACCACGCCATACTTTTCTCCTGTCTGTTATACGTTCACACTGGTCCGATAGCTGTTTTTCAGAGCTGTCGTCAGTCTCTCATTCTCTGCATCATACTTCTGTCTGTCTTCCGCCCGCCAGGTACTGCGAAGCTGCAGCTGCCTGTACTCCGGCTGCTGCTCCCATTCCCTGCCAAACTGTTCCATACTTTTCTCCAATTCCAGGGACTCTGTATAAAACTCCGGATTCTGTGCTGCAAAAGCCACATAGGCATCCTCCGGCAGTTCCATGCGTTTTGCTGCAAGATAGGCATCCAGATGTACTCTCTCCGGTTCGACCTGCCAGGCCTCTCTGAACTGCTCCGCCGCCTTATCATACAGCATCAGCCCGGTCAGTGCCACACCTTTATTATGTAATATGGCTGCTCTTACCTTACCCGCAGGGAGTTCTCTTCCTTCCGCTTCCAGCGTACTCCAGGTCTCTAACAGCATATCGTATCCACGGATGGCAGCGGCGTATTTCCTCTTTTCCACCATATAGTCGATCTGACTTTTACGCTTCTCTAAATTGCTCAGACCGGCTCCCTGCTTCAGCACCTGTTCCACCTGCCGCAGGTCTTCTTCGCCATACATTCCCACATACTGTAAAATCGTCAGCACGAAGACACTTAAGGAGCCCTGCTTATGTATCATGGGGTACAGCTGCTTTGCCAGTTCCCTGACCTTGCATTCCTCTCCGATCCAGTCTGCCAGTTTGTCGTTCATAATGGACAGGTCTAAGAGGAAAGCATTCTCCTTCAGGCAATAACACAGTTCCTCCATGCAGCAGACACGGATCCCCAGTTCTTCCACCGTATAGGCATTTTCACAATATTCACCTACGCACAGACTTGCCCTCATTTCCATTCCTCATTTCCATCCATCTTTTACCACCTGTCAGTCCGGTCTTTTACAGTTCGATCTCTTCCTTCCAGATATGGTGTGTTGCCGCACGAAACGTGCCAAATCCCAGATCTTCCAGCTCTACTGTAAGATGCGTGTCGTCTTTCATCTCCACGCTGATCTTAAGCCTGGTGATTCCCTCCTGCAGTTCCTCGGGGACGATCCTGGCGATCCGGTTCCCCTTCCCTGTCAGGGATGTGATCAGGATCTCCACCGCCCGTCCTTCCAGCAGGTAGAATTCCATGCTGTTCTTCGCCTCGTACCAGTTGATTCCCGCGTCGAGAAGTGCGCAGTAGGACTCTTCCCCCTGTCGTAGGATCTTCATGCCGATATTGGATTTTAATTTATCATCACCTAAAAATACATGGGTCTTCCCTGCTTCACTGGGAGACAGCCGTTCCATCATGCTGTAGCAGGCACCCTTGCTGAACAGATTGTTGCCCTGGAAGACTCTTCTTCCGTGGCACAGATAGCGCAGGGATTCCTTCATCCATTCCTGCGAGAACGCCTCACCGATCAGATACACCGAAGAGACGATACTGTTACTGCACAGGCTGGTGGCGATCTCTAACATTTTCTCATCCGATTCCGGCACCGGAAAAGGGAACTCCCGCTCTTCCATATAGGCTACCACCGGCGTGGTATGGCGATTGCATTCCATGCAGTAGGTACGTATGGAGTGCTCCGCGTATTCACACAACACCGTCTTATGCCGCCACAGTTCCTCCGGCTGGTACAGATTATAGTAATAAAAACTTTCCACATGACTCTGAAAACAGATCTGTTCCGTCTTAAGATGCAGTCCTTCCGTCGCTGCGGTCAGCACTTCTAACATCCGGGGATCCAGTTCTTCACAGGTGATCATTAACGCTCCGATCTTCTCCGCATTCGCCACCTGGGATAACAGCCCAAGACTACGCTTCAGGAACAGCGTCAACAGCGCCACGGGATCTAAGCTCGTCCCGTCGATCTGCACCGGCTCTCCGTCCTTTGCCAGCTTCAGCAGGTTCTCCACCAGGATCCCATCTTCTTCCTGCGCATATCTTACCGCTTCGCTCCCATAGAACCACTGATTCACACCCTGTCTCTTGCTGAGTGCCAGGGGGATGGTAAATACCTGGGATCCCGCCACGGAAGAAAGTGTTCTGATTTCTTCCCCACTGCCTGTAACATAACAGCTGATCTGTGCATATCTGCTGCCCAAATCATATCCGACGATCACTTTTTCACTTCCCGGCAGCCGCATCTTCCTTCCGCCTCCTCTCTGTTATCCTTTTTGTTATTTTTCTTCCGGTCTCACTGTAAAGTAAACAGCCTGTGATCCAGATATTCTCTCCGGTAATATTCTTCGATCAGATGATCCAGGGTATCATCATCCTGCAGAGTCATGCTGATCATCATGTCATTGATGATCTCGTACTTGCTGTCCGGATTATCATTCATGATATCGCTCCTCTGCAGGCTGCCGCTCTCTGTTAGCTGCTCGCCGTTTTCGGATTCCTCCATAATATAATACTGGATGTTTTCCCCGAAGAACAGTACAAATTCCTTGAAAAATACTCCGCTGTACACTTCCTGCATGTACTCCGACAGATAATCCTCCGCCTGTCCGTTCTCCTGCAGCATCACATAATGGATCCTTGCCCGGACACCTGCTTTGGTATGATATTCCACGATAGTCTTGTCCTTCAGTTCCTGAAGCTCGGGCAAACAATCCTTGAATTCCCGGAAAAAGTTCAGGTGAATATGCTCCCGCATCATTTCCTCCAGGAAATCCCGGATTAACGGTTCATCTTCCTTCTCTATCTTGTCCCGGTTCTCCGCATAGAACTTCAGATATGCCAGCTTGCAGATCCGCTGCGTCTCCTCACCCCGCAGGTAGGTGTTACGGATCTCCCGGAAGATATATTCTTCCGTAAGCTTTTCTCTGCAGAAGTAATCACAGGAGCTCTGTATCAGTACAGCTTCCTCGATCTCCTGTCTCGCTCCCTGGGATACATAATAACGGAAGATATCCATTCTCTCTCCCACAAAAGCGCCGGAAAACAGCATCTGCACCAGAATCCGCTCGCTGAGCTCATAGCAGTCCACTTCAAAGGACCTGGCGGATTTCCAGATATCCCGCAGTTCCTTCGTGGTTCCCACAGCGTAGCGCACCAGATACTCCAAAACATTGCCGTTGTATTTTCCCCTGTGGAAGTCGGACAATGCCGCCGCATACAATGCCGGTTCTCCATCATGTGCTGCCTGGGAGATCAGTGCATCCGTCAGCCTGAGCAGGATCTTGGCATCCGCATAATACGGTGTGAAGCTTTCGATCCATTCGTATGCCTTTTCATAATTCCCACGAAGCACCAGGAACCTAAGCAGGATCTCTCTCTGTTCCGTCGTGAATTTCTGCCCGTCTAATTCCTGCAGATAGGCATCCAGTGCCTGCATATTGTCCGCATCGAAATACGCCTGTACCAGTGCTACCGCCTGTTTCTGTCTGAGTGCCGGTTCCACCGCATCCGACGTTGCCAGACGTGCCATGCGCATCAGCTTTGAGGAAGACAGTGCTTCCTCGCCCTTGTCGTTCTCTGCAAAATACAAATCCAGTTCCACCGTATCCGGCACATAATGTTCCAAAAGCCGCAGATATTTTCCGGGCACCAACAGCTTTTCCAGGGTATATTCCACATTTTTGAGGAACCTGTTACCATAGGCATCCTCAAAAGCAATGGTATATTCATTCCCATAGATTGCCACCCATGCTGTGCCATTTAATAAGGGGATCTCCTTCATCTTCCGGTTGCCCGGCTGGCAGACGATCACCCTGCGCATCCTGTCGTCTTCCACTCTGACCAGATGGGCAAACAGAAGCCTTGACAACGGCTTCGCCATGACCTCCGTGACGATCGCCGGCGTTAAGAACCGCTGGTATAATACCGCCAGGTGCCTGTTGATATGCTGCTTCTGGATCTGATCGATTACAAAACGTTCGATACGCGGTTCATAATGTTCATATAGTTCCTCGTATTCCTCTCTGTGCTTCAGAAGATAAGCGTATAAAAACGCGCTGTGTTCATAGTCCAGATTGTTTTGGAAGGAGAAGTACATCAGAATCACTTTAGGCAGTTCCGTGGTGGAATCCATATCCACCGAAGCCATATAATACTCATACAGATTTGTGATCCGCAGATGGCTCTCCACACCCTTTTGGTACCAGATATACGCGTCCGGTCCGGTCTTGCTGCCCTTGATCAACAGGCTGCAGATCTCCTGCAGGATCCGCACGTCTTCTTTTTTCTCATAGGTCTTCTTCAATATCCGGCATAAAAGCGGAGAATACTCCCGCACTCTGCCGGACAGATACAAAAGCTGTTCCAGCAGACTGTCATTCACAGCTCCGTGCCGCACTCCGAAATGCAGTACCTGTAATTCAAAGCCGGTCAGCTTCCGCAAAAGTGCCGGATTCCCGTTTAACAGTGCCAGTGCTTCCAGATAGATCACCGGGCTGGAGCAGCCGTATTGGTACTGTTTCTCCAGAAACATCCATTTTCCGGAGGTGGACCGGTTGTATTCCTCCGACAAATATAATAAAAGCCATGCCACTCTCCAGCGGCTCCTGTCATAGCGGTAGATCTGCTCCACCTGTTCCGCCGTCTGCATGGTATACTGGGCATCTCTGTGGATCAGTGTGGTCAGATACAGATAATATGCCCACAATTCTCCGCCGGTGGCTTTCTGCGCTTCCAGCATGTCCACCACATGATCTAAGATCCAGCCCGCTTCGTTATAACGCTCCTCCGTGATCAGAAGCTGTGCCTGGAACAGTCTCGCCGACACATCCTTCTCATCCATGGTCACCATGCGTTCTACCAGTTTGCCGGTCTCTGAGAGCCATGTGCCCGTGCCAATCTTTTTCAGACGGAATTCTTCATAATATTTCATGATCTGCGTGATGCACTGCATATGGCTGTGATCCGCATGCCGTACCGCCGTACGGTCTCCCAGCTGTACCATCACAGGGATCTCTATGGAAATATAAGCATTATAGATATAGATTCTTCCGAAATTTTTACCGGGTCTGCATACACTGCTGTCAATATATACGGGAAGTCTGCACCGGTTACCGAGGAAATCATCATCGCTTAAGCTTTCTTTTTCCGTGAAGACAAACTCTCCCTCGCATTCGATCTGCAGATTGGTATAGCCCCAGCCGTTCCGAACAACCGTCAGACTGTTCTCCGACACGCCGTAATTGCCTTCCGTGCGGGGCAGCTTTTTCACCAGTTCCTTCTCTTCCACCAGGAATTCGATCTGTTGCTTTTTATTGATGCAGATCAGGAATTCCTCCATGTTCTGCTCATTGCCTTCACAGGCGGACAACATCCGGTAAGTCTCGTAGAAATGGGCATCGTTCCCCGTAAACAGTCGTAAAAAATCCGGGCTGTAGAACAGCCGCACCGCTTCCTTCCAGCTGCTTTTCGCCAGGTTCGCGAAGTGGAACAGATTCCTTATGGCACCTATGGAGGAATTTAACACGCCGTGTTCCACCGTCACCACAAAAGGAAGGTTGTATTCTCCGCGGTTGCTGACCACAGAAAAAGAGCCCTTCACCACATCCCCTTCTTCCAGGTTCTCACCGTGGAAGCAGTAAAAAATTTCTGCATCGGAGCCGGTAAACTGATCAGTCATACATTCCATTTTCAGATGGTCTGAGATGACAGATCCTTTTACATAGCCTTCCGATGCAGAGAGGATGTGAAAAGAGCCCTCATACGCTGTCCCCTGTGACAGCGAGATTTCTATTTTAGAGCAGGAGAATTCCAAAGAGCCGTTCTCGTAATCGAAGTTCCCTCCTAAAATTCTATCAATAGTCTCCTGCATGTACCTTCACCCGTTCCCTGTTGTCATTTGGATTTATTATACCAAATTTGCTACGCAAGGGCAAGGTGCAGACCCGGTTAGTCGAGGTTTAATTTTTTGTTCAGGATGTAGTAAGATACCCCATACATGATCGCTGCAACAAGTGCGCTGGTGAGCACATTAATGTCATATGCCCAGTTGGTGGTAATGCCGATTCCGCCGGGGCTGCTTAGCGCAGTCGTACTGAACATAAATACACTCTGTACCGTACTTCCGATGATGGAGGACAGGATTGTAAGACCCGCATAGGCGAGGATTCCCATCAATCCTTTGTGTTTGGAGGAAAGCTGTCCGATGGTCAGTGCTCCGAACAGGGTAATCATGGTAATAAAGGGACCTGCCACATAGGTGATCAGCAATGTGATTCCGTAATGCACCAGATTCATTCCCATCTGTTCTTTATAGACCCTGTTAAGTTCATAGATGCCGTCCCCCAGGAATTCCCAGATATTCCCATTATATTGTGTCAGAACTCCATTCAGTTCGCCGATATCTATCAGTCCCATCATCAATGACACAAGCAGTGCCACAATGGAGATACCGATGCCAATCATAATAAACAGATACCAGACACCGGAGACCAGTACCTTACTTAAAAACAGCTGATTGGCTGTCACCGGCAGGGTGTGGGACAGATAGCCCTCATCGGTGTACATGCTGCGGTAAAAACGGATGCCCAGGAAGATCAGCATGCCCCATGTGGATGCCAGCAGCATGATCACATACAGAATCAGTGTTGCCGTAAAAGAAGAAATCACCAGCCAGGTCTGCGCTGCATTTGCCTCATTACCGTCGACAAAATTTGACACCACTCCTCCCGGCATTTGCAGTACGATACAACCGGCCACAGTGACGATAAATATTCCCAAAAGCATCAGCACGCCCGCTTTCCAGGTATTTTTCCATTCATATTTCATTAACTTGCCTAACATGCGAACACCTCCCTGAAGTAAGCATCTACGGACTTGCCCTTCTCTTCTCTGATATTGTCAACGGATGTATATAACACCAGCTGACCGTAGCGCATGAAGATCACTTCATCCAATACCTGCTCCACATCCTCGATCAGGTGGGTGGAGATCAGCACCGTAGCTTCCGGATTGTAATTATTGATGATGGTGCGCAGGATGTAGTCTCTCGCCGCCGGATCTACGCCGGCGATGGGCTCGTCCAGAATATACAGGCTGGCATTCCGGCTCATAACTAAGATCAGCTGCACTTTCTCCTTCGTACCTTTGGATAAGGTCCGCATCTTCACGGACGGATCGATTCCCAGGCTCTTCAACATCTCTTCGGCACGTTCCCTGGAAAAGTCCGCATAAAAGTCCTGAAAATAATCCAGGATCTCCCGGATCGTCTGATTCATGGTCAGATACGTACGGTCCGGCAGATAAGCTACCTTGCTCTTCGTCTCCGGTCCCACATAACTGCCGTCGATCAGGATGGTGCCTTCCGTCGGAGTTAACAACCCGTTTAACATTTTGATCAGTGTGGTCTTACCACTGCCGTTGGGACCTAACAGTCCGATGATCTTCCCCTTGGGAAGGCTTACGGTCAGATGGTTTACTGCGGCATTTTCGCCGTATTTCTTGGTCAGATCTGTGATTTCTACCAAATTACTCATTTCTGTTCCCGCCTCTCTTCATTCTCAGGACTGTACTTTGTCGAAGAGATCTCTGATCTCTTCCCGCTGATATCCCAGTTCCTGCATATTGTTGATAAAATTCCGTACGTGACCGGCTGCCAGCTGTTCTCTGGTGTTCCCGATCAGTTCGGTGTCCTCTGTCACGGTTCGTCCGCTGGTACGTTGTGTTACGATCAGACCGCTCCGCTCCAGTTCGGCAAATGCTTTCTGCATCGTATTGGGATTCACTGCCGCCACTGCCGCAAGATCCCTGACACTCGGCAGCTTCTCTCCCGGCTGATATTTCCCGGAGACGATCTCCCGCTGGATCCGCTCTACCAGCTGCGCATAAATGGGTCTGTCAGCATCTAATTCCCATGCCATTCCTATCATCCTTTCTTGTATTGTTGTGTTGCTGTATTATTTATTTAATACAATGGTACGATGTTTTTTCGGATATGTCAAGAGGTTTTTGCCGGAAAGTTAGACGCAAAGCCACGAACGCCCGCGGCGAACGAAACATCCTTCCTCGATGTAACGTCTCCCGGTGGGAATTTTCTGACGAAAAGTGAGCAGCGGTTCTAATCCGTACGGGCACGGCTCCAGTTGCCATCCATGGCAACGTCCGCCTGTCGCGAACGTCCTGTTCGCTCCACCCTGATTTTCAGCACTTTTCGAGAAAATGTCACCACCTCCCGACAAACATCCTCGGAAGGACATTTCATCCGCCGTGGGCGTTCTGCATCCTGGAAGCCTTCAAAAAACCAGTAGCCCGCAGTTGGGGTAAGGACAAGCAGACTCTAAGCAGTCGTCGGTACTTAGCGAGGGTACTTTCCTCGCTTATGTACCGCTACGGTCTGCGTCCGTAAGCGAATCGTGCTAAAGCACGCGCGGGTCTGCGGTTCTTAGCCCCAATGCGGGCTACGGAGTTTTTAAACATCATTTATCTACGCATCCGGCTCGGAAATGCGGGTGACCCCCACATAGATATCCGAGATTTCAAACCAGGTGGGATAGTCCACGATTCCGGTCTGCGGCAGATTAAATATCCTCTGGAAGGTCCGGACAGCATCGGCAGTGGCAGATCCATAGATGCCATCGGGTGTCAGTGTGGGAATCGCCGGATAATTCCTCGCGATGCGGTTCAACTGCTGCTGGAGCTGGCGGACTTTCTCCCCGGAGGACCCGATGGTCAGATCATACCCAGGCCAGGAAGACGGCACTCCCGATATGATATCCGCGGAATTGATGTACATATCATTGCCGTAATAATAATGAATGATATCAATGGCGGAATAACCCTGATCTGCCAGGGACTTGGAGCCCCACTGGCTCAGACCCCGGCATGTGGTCCGGTTACCGTCACAGTACGACGTGAAAATAGGTTGTCGCACACCGGGTCTGGATAAATAATTGGTAAAAATGGAATCCACCAGATAGTCGATCTCTTCGAATATATTTCTGCCATAAATCCATTTTTGATCATATGCCGTAGAAGAAGTTATCGTAAAATCGTATCCACGTCCTCTGTACCACTCCGTAAATATACGGTTTAACGTAAATGATTGAATAACCAGAATATTGGCATAAATAGCGCTCTCCGGCCAGGTGGAATAGATCTCGCTGGAAGCCACATTTTTAATATAATCCTTATAACGCACCCAGTAATTCCGGGCAGTGGGATCCTCCGGGACACCGTCATGTACGATCACGTATTCCGGAATAACCACACGGCTTAAGACGATCTCCCCGGTCTCGTTCATGGGTTTGATCTCCTCTTCCGGAATCTTGGGAGGGTATTCGCCAAACAGCGTATGTGCCGGGATCACCACTACTTTTTCTTCCTCCTCGGTTACATTCAGCGGATTCATGCGGATGGCTTGCAGGGAATATTCCCCTGCCAGGATCTCGGAACCGGATACCAGTACCGGTTCAAAGCCTTCTGCGGTCACCTGAATGTTGTATTCCGAATAGGGCTGTGCCGTAATATCCGGAGATAAAGAAAGCTCTCTCGGCGGCGCATCCAGAGTTATCGTAGGGGTTTGCCCGGATTCATCGGTAGCCATCGTCTCCAACGGTGAATCCGGATCCCCGGTATAGGAGACAGTGACGGTAGCACCGGGTATCGGCGACATCCCCAGTGCGGAGACCACGCTGATCTGAAGTATTCCTGTATAAGTAGTGTCCGTAATATTAGTGTCCGTAATATCCATGGACATATGTCCTTTCTGCCTATCCCGTTCGCAGTTGTCCCCGCAGGTTCGGTCAGGCAACAAATCTTCCTTACAGAATATGCAAAAAAATAGGAATATGTGCATGTTTCCGTGCAAATCAAATCTAACCTCTGCCAGTCGCGCACCGCAAAAAAGACCCACAGCCTGTTTCCAGGCTATGAGTCCCTTTCTTGCTTTAAAAAGTTATTGATTCTATTTGGTCAGCAGCATCATAATGTCATTGCTTCTTGCCACGAACTTGGTCATGGCATCGGCGGACAGAGGTGCATGCTGGAGCTTTGCCAGATCGTAGAGCTGCTCGCAGATCATTTCTGCGTTCTCGCCGTCCTGATGCTCGGTGATGTACTGTACCAGCGGATGGTTGGCATTCAGGATCAGGGTCTCGCCCTCACCGCCGAAAGCACTCATATCCATACCGGGCATGGAGTACATCTTCATCATATCCTGCATACGTCTGCTCTCTTCGGACAGAGTGATCATAGAGGAGATCTTCTTGTCCTTCAGCTTCTCTACCTTGATGGTGATCTTGTCGTTCTTCAGAGCTTTCTTCATCAGCTTGCTGATGCTCTCTGCCTGCTCTTCCATCTCTTTTTCCGCCTTTTTGGAGGTCTTGGACTTCAGGGCATCGGTCACATCCGCATCGATACGCTGGAACTTGATTCCCTCGTTCTTCTGCTCCAACTGAGAGATGAAAGGCTGATCGATATTGTGGGTCAGGATCACAGCATCCATCTTGGCAGCCTTGAACATATTGATGTACTGGCTCTGCTGCTGTTCATCCGTTACATAGTAGATGATCTTCTCTTTCTTCTCTTCCTCGGCATTCTCCTCAGAAGCCTCATCTTCAGCCTTGTCCTCTACGACTTCGGCTTCTACCTTATTGCCGTTCTCGTCCACGGCATTTTCCTTGTTCTCTTCTTCATCCTGAGGCTTGATCTCAAGGCACTCCGGCAGAGTCAGATATTTACCATCCAGATTTTTGAAGAGGATGTAATCGTTCATCTTCTCGCAGAACTTGTCGTCCTTCAGACAGCCGTATTTGATGAAGGGACTGATGTCGTCCCAGTACTTTTCGTACTCTTCCTTTTCGGTCTTGCACATGCCGGCCAGCTTGTCCGCTACCTTCTTGGTAATGTACTCGGCGATCTTCTTGACAAATCCGTCGTTCTGCAATGCACTTCTGGATACATTCAGCGGCAGATCCGGGCAGTCAATGACACCCTTTAACAACAGCAGGAATTCAGGAATGACTTCCTTGATGTTATCTGCGATAAATACCTGATTGTTGTACAGCTTGATGGTACCCTCGATAGACTCATACTCCATATTGATCTTCGGGAAGTACAGAATACCTTTCAGGTTGAAAGGATAATCCATGTTCAGGTGAATCCAGAACAGAGGCTCCTTGTAATCCTGGAATACCTTACGGTAAAAGTCCAGATACTCTTCCTTCGTGCATTCGTTGGGATGCTTGGTCCACAGAGGATGCGTCTCGTTCATCAACTCGGGACGCTTTCTGATCTTCAGTTTTTTAGGTTCTCCTGCAGTCTTTTCTTCCGCATTCTCACCCTCTGCCGCTTCCTTTTTCTCCGGCTCGATCACTTCCAGTACTTCATCATCGGGAAGCTTTTCCTCTTCCTTGATGATCTGGGTCTCCTTGGTGTTCGCCTTGGACAGGTAGATCTCGGTAGGCATGAAAGAACAATACTTCTTCACTACCTCACGGGCCTTATACTCATTACAGAACTCCAGACAATCCTCATTCAGGAACAACGTAATGGTCGTACCTACCTCGGTCTTGTCTCCATCTTCCATGGAGAACTCGGTGCCGCCGTCGCACTCCCAGTGAACTGCCTTGGCGCCATCCTTGTAAGATAACGTATCAATGTGTACTTCATCCGCTACCATGAATGCGGAATAGAAGCCCAGTCCGAAATGACCGATGATCTGGTCGGAATTGCTCTTGTCCTTATATTTCTCAATGAAATCCGTAGCGCCGGAAAATGCGATCTGGTTGATATACTCTTCCACTTCATCGGCGGTCATGCCCAGACCGTTATCTTTGAAGGTCAGTGTCTTTTTCTCGGGATCCACGATGACATCCACACGTCCCTTATAACCTTCGGGCAGGGTATATTCTCCCATCATGTCCAGTTTCTTCAGCTTGGTCACAGCATCACAGCCGTTAGAGATCAGCTCTCTGTAGAAAATATCGTGATCGGAATACAACCACTTTTTAATAATCGGAAAAATGTTTTCACTGTTAATTGATAAACTGCCACTTTTTGCTGCCATTGTTACCACATCCTTTTCTAAAATTGCACAGCCATGGCTGACTGTTTTCTAACTGATTCTAAGTGTAGGACTGCAAAATTAAAAAGTCAAGACAAATTTAGCACTCATTTGTAATGAGTGCTAACAATTCGTCAAAAATCCAGTATTTATCAGTGTTTCCGCAATTCTAAAATTTTAATAAAGCGTGTGGTAATCCTTAAATTACTCCTCCGGGAAGTACTTGGCATACACATCAAAAAAGCTGTCCGTGGTCACCTGTTCGTCCGTGATCAGTGTGATCTCATCCCACAGCTTGTCATTGAGCTGGCGCACCAGCGTGTCCACGAAGCTGTCATATTCCTGTCCGAAGACCTCCCGCTTCCGCTCTTCCACGATTTTTAACTTATTGGCGTCCGTCTCTTCCCGGTCCAGCGTGTTGATGCATTTGATAATGTAATAGCCCCGCTCACACTTGACGACCCCGCTCACCTCGTCCGTTGCCAGGTTAAAGGCTGCTTCCTCATAGGCGCTCTCCGTCTCCCCCTTGCCGAAGGAATATGTGATCTCAGAATCATCACTGTATTTGGAAGCTAGTTCTGTGAAATCATGTTCTCCGTCCACTGCCATGGCTCTCACTTCACATGCTTTCTCATAAGCGTTCTGGATGGAGCTTTCGGAATAGGGCTTTAAATTGCCGTCCATATCCGTGGATGCCGTGGCAAAAAAGATCTGCTGCACTGTAATTTTTCTGGCTTCATCATCACTAATCTCCGGGTTGATGTCCTGAATGATCAGCTTGTAGACCTTGTCCGCCATGGCATACTCCCGATAGAGATTCTCCACGATTTCCTCCGTGGCGCCCATGGTCTCGATCTCCGTGTCATTTAAGGAAGAATAGTACTCCTGCGCCGCCTGGACCACCTTTGCCTCCTCGGCTTCATCCAGGGTCACCTCTTTTTCCTTCGCCAGCAGATACATAGTCTTGATCTGTGCGGTTCTGGCTAACACCGTCTCCTTAACATTATCCTCCAGCGTCACACCGTTTAAGGAAGTATTCCAGATCTCCGTTCCGTAGACATTTTCATACTGATTCTGCGTCGTAGTAAGATAGATCATGATCTCTGCCTTAGAGCAGGATTCGTCCCCGATCCGGAAGACCTCATTTTTTCCAAATCCCGTGGTGAATACCACTTTGGTGCCGTCACTGCCGCCACAGGCAGTCAGTCCCGCCATCATGCTTATTCCCAACATTCCCGCGACCAATACCGCGGTGATATGACATCTATTTTTAAAAACCATAACATTTCCTGCTTTCTCAAAGTCTCTAAGTTTTGATTATACCCTATTTTTTTCTTCTGTGCCACGGTTTCTTGGAAGTTCAGAAATTTCTAAGAATTCTACAGACAAAAAATGCGTGCGGATATCTCCACACGCATTTTATTTCTAATCTGATGATTTCAGGATCGGATTACTCGATCACATGGATCCAGCCCTTAGGAGCTTCGATTCTGCCCATCTGGATACCGGTCAGCGTCTCATACAGCTTCTTGGTGACAGGTCCCATCTCGGTCATGCCGCTGGGCAGGCAGATCTCTTTACCATGATCAACGATCTTACCTACCGGAGAAATAACTGCTGCGGTACCGCACAGACCAGCCTCTGCGAAGTCTTTTACCTCATCCAGGTATACTTCTCTCTCTTCTACTTCCAGTCCCAGATATTCCTTAGCTACATATACCAGGGAACGACGGGTGATGGAAGGAAGGATACTGTCGGACTTGGGAGTTACGACCTTGTTGTCTTTGGTAACGAACAGGAAGTTCGCACCACCGGTCTCCTCTACCTTGGTACGGGTAGCAGCATCCAGGTACATATTCTCATCGTAGCCTTCCTTGTGAGCGGATACGATAGCATGTAAGCTCATGGCGTAGTTCAGACCAGCCTTGATGTGGCCGGTTCCGTGAGGTGCCGCACGGTCAAAGTCGGTGACACGGATAGTCAGAGGTTTCACACCGCCCTTGAAGTAAGGTCCTACAGGAGTGCACAGGATACGGAACTGATACTCGTCCGCAGGCTTTACACCGATGACAGGATTGCTGCCGAACATATAAGGACGAATGTACAGAGTTGCACCGCTGCCGTAAGGAGGCACATAAGCATCGTTGGCCTTAACCGTCTCGGTAACAGCCTCTACGAAACGCTCCTTGGGGAAAATGGGCATCTCCAGTCTTGCTGCGGAAGACTCCAGGCGCTCACCGTTCAAGTCAGGACGGAAAGTAACGATATGTCCGTCTTCTGTGGTGTAGGCCTTCAGACCCTCGAATACGGTCTGTGCATACTGCAGTACGCCTGCACACTCATTCAATACAATATTAGGATCCTGGGTCAGCTGACCGTCATCCCACTTGCCATCCTTAAAATAAGATACATATCTGTAATCTGTAGGGATATAACCGAAGCCGATATTGCCCCAGTCAATGTTTTTCTTTTCCATTTTGTATTCCTTCTTTCCTCGGTCTGCCACTCTGCCTGTTGATTTCTCTTAACCGAATTTCTTGATTTTCATTATTATACCATTTGTAATAAAAGTCAATATACACATTTATGCTTTCCAGTGCTTTTTTCAGTGAAAATGTGGCGTATTTCTACTTTTGGCTGAAACAAAAGATTAAATTCACTACAATTATTTCTCTCCGGTAGCTTCCTGATATGCACTGTTCGCTACCACTGACCATCCGGTCTTATCCCCGGCAATGACCTGCATGTCTTCACTGCGGACTGCGTAAAATTCCACGATCTGTGCCGCGTCTGTGGACAGATCCTCCACCGGATTCCGGTACAGAACGAAGATCTCACACTGTCCGTTCTGCGAGGTACGGATGTAGACCAGTGTATATGTGTAAGTCTCTCCCGCCTGTTCCTGTTCTCCAAGCTGCAGATAGAAATTGCCTTTGGCATTGTAGCAGACCTCGTAGGAAAATCCCTGCGGTTGCAGCACGGCATCATATACTGCCTGTGCGTAAGGCTCTAAAGGATCCTGCATGTTCTCCGTGCTTTCCGCCTGTGCCTCATTGTATTCCGCAAGCCACTGTTCTTCCATCTCCTGCTTTGCTACGATTTCTGCGTCCTTCTCCGGGGAAGTATTTTCCTCCCTGTCCGCTGCTTCTGTCAGATAAGCAATGTAATCCTCACCGGCAAGCTCCGTCTCTCTCCGAAACAGCACGCCCTCCGGACGCCAGTAGGAATACCAGTGCCTTTCTGGGAACTTCATCTCTTCCACGCTGATCAGATTTTCTGTAAGCCGCGTTTCCGAAGGAATGTCATTTTCCAGTACAATCCAGGCAATTCCGGCAAACGTGACGATCAGGCACAGCACCGCCCACAGGGCAATGCCGATATCCTCCAGCCACTCCCATTTCCCGGGCGTTCCCCACTTGTCCCGTATTTTCCGGTGCAGTCTGATGGGCACTCCCAGATATACATAAAACAGGAGAAGCAGCAGACACAGCAAGTCCCCCAATAACAGCACATAGCTGCGAAAGCTTAGCGGTCCGCCCCACAGGATCACTCTGGCTGCCACATATACTGCTGCCAGGATAAACCATACCAGCGTAACCGCGAAAAATATCTTCTTTTTCCTGCTCTGTTTCGTCTTCATCGGTGATCTCCGCTTACTTTTTTCTTCCGGTGCTCAGGCTTTTTTCCGCTCGTACTTCAAGAACTGATAGGTGATATCAAAATAGACCTGCTCGTCGCTGTCTGCGGTGATCTCCCACTCGGGATCGCTGTCCAGATCCGGGAAATAAGCATCCGCCTCGTAGGCATGATCGATTTTGGTCACATGTGCCACATCACAGTAGGGCAGCATCTGACGGTAAATGCTCTCGCCGCCGATGATATATATGCTTTCCTCGTCGTATTTTTTCAGTTCCTCTAAAAGTTCCTCGATAGAGTGTACCACGATGGCATCCTTCACCTGATAGTTCGGGTCTTTGGATAAAATAATGTTAGTACGGTTCTTTAATGGCATTCCCTGGGGGAACGTCTCTAAGGTCTTACGTCCCAGAACCACGACCTTACCGGTGGTCTCCTTCCGGAAATGCTTATGGTCATTGGGAATGCGGATCAGCAGTTCGTTCTTGCTGCCGATTGCCCAGTTGTTGTCTACTGCTACGATTAAGTTCATGTTGTCCTCCTCTTAATAATCGATTTCTTCGTGCCTTGCACTCTCGAAATCGCTCTGTTAGATGGCTATAGGTATATCCCTGATCTGTTCTCCGGTCTGGTAGCCCTCCAGTTTTACATCGTCCGGTGTGAACTGGTAGAAATCCTTAATCTCCGGGTTCAGCCAGAACTTCGGTGCGGGGAAGGGTTCTCTGCTGATCAGTTCCTTAATGGCATCCACATGGCGGTCATAGATATGGGCATCCGCAATGACATGCACCAGTTCCCCCACGTTCATATCGCAGACCTGCGCCAGCATATGCACCAGCACCGCATACTGTACCACATTCCAGTTGTTGGCTGCCAGCACGTCCTGGGAGCGCTGGTTTAAAATAGCATTCAATGTCAGTCTGTCCTCTCCCTTTTTCTGCGTCACGTTAAAGGTCATGCTGTAAGCACAGGGATACAGATTCATCTCGTGCAGATCCTGATGCACATAGATGTTGGTCATAATACGGCGGCTGAAGGGATTGTTCTTCAGATCGTAGATCACGCGGTCCACCTGATCCATCATCCCCTCCTTATACTGATGTTTTACTCCCATCTGATAACCGTATGCCTTGCCGATGGAGCCGTCTGCATCTGCCCATTCATCCCAGACATGGCTTTTTAAATCATGAATATTGTTGGACTTGCGCTGCCAGATCCACAGCATCTCATCTGTGGCGGATTTCAGTGCTGTCTTTCGTAAGGTCAGGATGGGGAACTCCTTTGACAGGTCGTACCGGTTCACCACTCCGAATTTTTTAATGGTGTAGGCAGGGGTGCCGTCCGGCCAGTGAGGACGTACCTTCTCGCCCTCCGTGCTGGTACCGTTGGTTAAAATATCATTACACATATCGATAAAAATATGATCCGCTAAACTCATGTTGTCTCCTTATCTATCTTCTGAATATAACGATTTCTTTGTGCTTCGCACTCTCGAAATCGTACACCCTTTCGTATTCCGGACTATCGTCCTGCATACTCAGTGTTGTTTGTGCTTCTCATAGGAAGTATTTCCCGCCTGCAAGCAGTCAGAAATGCTTCCTATGGATGCACTTATATTTCCCACTTATCACATAAAGAATTGATCTGGTCGGCGAACTTCGCCATATCCTTGTTAGTCATGACGCCCTCGCTCTTCGTAACCAGTGCCAGTAAGCGTCTCGCAGAAGCCAGGAGCCTTTCGAAGACTCCGGTGGCAGGCTTCGTCTTTTTCTTCATGGCTACCGGCGCTGCCTCGTAAGCAAACTTATTGTTTGCCAGGTCGAACTCCGTACCACTGTAAGGCGCATAGGCTCTCTGTCCGTACTCGATCTTCAGGCACTCGGTAAATGCGGTACATACGCTGTCTTCCCCGTGTACCACGAACACTTTCTTGGGCTTCTCTTCAAATGCCTGCAGCCAGTCGATCAGACCTTCCTTATCCGCATGACCGCTCAGTCCCGCAAGTTTGCAAATCTGCGCGCGTACAGAAACCGTCTCCCCAAAAAGTTTCACCTCATCGACACCCTCTACCAGGGCTCTGCCCAGGGTTCCCACCGACTGGTAGCCCACGAACAGGATCGTACATTCCTCTCTCCACAGGTTATGTTTCAGATGATGGCGGATACGTCCCGCATCACACATACCGGAAGCGGAGATGATGACCTTCGGGGTATCGTCAAAATTGATTGCCTTGGACTCCTCACTGGTGATGGACAGCTTTAATCCTGAAAATGCAATGGGATTAATGCCCTCTTTTACGAATTCCATTGCCTCGTCATCAAAACATTCAAAACGATTCTCCTGGAACACGCCGATCGCTTCCACCGCCATGGGGCTGTCCACATACACCGGGAAATCCTCATGCCCTTTCACCAGGCGTCCCACCTTGATCTTCCGCAGGAAGTACAGGATCTCCTGGGTACGACCCACGGCAAAGGACGGAATCACCACGTTGCCGCCCCTGTCTAAAGTCTCCTGCAATACTTTTGTCAGTTCCGCCACATAATCCAGCTTCTCCTTCGGATGCAGTCTGTCGCCGTAGGTAGATTCCATGACCACATAATCCGCTTCTTTCGTAGGGGTCGGATCCTTAAGTAACGGCTGGTGCTTGTTGCCGATATCTCCGGAAAATACGATTTTCTTCGTATTACCATCCTCCGTCAGCCAGACTTCGATGCTGGCAGATCCTAACAGATGTCCGATATCCGTGAAACGGATCTTTACTCCCTCGCACACTTCTATGATCGTGTTGTAATGGCAGGGAACCAGTCTGCGGATCGCACCATCCGCATCCTCCATGGTATACAGTGGCTCCACTACCGCATTATTTGCAGAACGTTTTGCCTTACGATTCTTCCACTCCGCCTCGGCGCTCTGGATATGCGCGCAGTCCCGAAGCATAATGCTGCAAAGATCCGCTGTGGCATCCGTGGTATAGATCTGCCCTCTGAATCCTCTGGCATACAGAAGCGGCAGAAGTCCCGAATGGTCCACATGAGCATGGGTCAGGAACACATAATCGATCATGGATTCCGCTACCGGCAGCGGCACATTTTCAAATACGTTAATGCCCTGTTCCATACCGTAATCCACCAGGATATGCTTCCCGGCAACCTCCAGATAATGGCAGCTTCCGGTCACTTCATGGTCTGCCCCCACAAACACAAGTTTCATAGATCTACCTCCATTTTCCTATGATTTCAAATAAGATCATTTCAACGCATTGGCTGTTTCGTAGAACTGATAATAGATTCCTCTCTGTTCCATGAGCTGGTCGTGGTTGCCTTCCTCCACGATACCGTCGTCCGTCAGCACCAGGATCCTGTCGGAATTGCGGATGCTGGAAAGTCTGTGGGCAATGGTCAGGGTCGTACGTCCTTCTGATAATTCTCCCAGCGATTTTGCCACAGCGAACTCACTCTCATTGTCCAGTGCGGAAGTCGCTTCGTCCAGTATGATAATGGGTGGATTCTTCAGAAATACTCTGGCGATGCTGATCCGCTGCTTCTGTCCGCCGGACAGCTTCACGCCCCGCTCTCCCACATAGGTATCATAACCGTCCTTCAGTCCCATGATAAACTCATGCGCACCGGCACGTTTTGCCGCAATTATCACATCTTCCCTGGAAGCTCCGGGTCGTCCGTAAGCAATATTTTCATAAATGGTACCGGAGAACAGATACACATCCTGCTGCACAATGCCGATGTTCCCCCGCAGACTTTTCAACGTAAAATGTTTGATGTCCTGACCATCCAGCAAGATCTTTCCTTCCGAGACATCATAAAATCTCGGGATCAGATTACACAGCGTCGTCTTACCGCCACCGGAGGGACCGACGATCGCCACTTTCTCTCCCGCATGAATTTTCAGATTCAGATCAGAGAATACTTTGTTGTGATCATCGGGATATTCGAAGCTTACATTTTCAAAAGAGATCTCTCCTTTGGGATTCTTCAGCTCGACAGCATCTTCCTCATCAAAGATCTCAATATCTGCGTCCACGATCTGTAAAAATCTCTCAATGCCGGTCATGCCCCGCTGAAACTGCTCGGCGAATTCAATGATACGGCGGATCGTTGCGATCAGGGTGGACACATACAGCATATATGCCACCAGGTCACCGGCTGCGATACGACCCTTTACCATGAAAATACCGCCTGCCACCAGCACCACCAGATACATCAGTCCGTCAAATAATTTGACTGTGGTATTAAATGCTGCCATATAGCGGTAAGTCAGCTTTTTGATATCCAGGAAAGTGTTGTTATCTTTCTCAAACTTTACATTTTCCACTTCTTCGTTGGTAAATGCTTTGACGACCTTATGCCCCAACAGACTGTCCTCAATCCGGGCATTCAGTTCCCCAATCTGGTTACGCTGCTTACGGAAAGCACTCCGCATCCGGAAATTCAGGATCATGCACACGCCGCACATTAGGGGCACGCATAAAAAGATCATCAACGTTAACGACAGATTGATACTTGCCAGAATGATAAAAGAGATTACCGTCTTGATCCCGGCGATAAAAAACTCCTCAGGACAGTGATGGGCGAATTCCGTCACATCGAATAAGTCGTTGGTGATCCGCCCCATGATCTGACCGACCTTGGTATTGTTATAGTAGGTATTGGACAGCTTCTGTAAATGATTGTACGCATCTCTGCGCATGTCCGTCTCGATCTTCGCGCCCATGACATGTCCCATATCGGACATATAATAGCTGGCAATGCAGTCCACGATACGAAGCCCGAAATACAGGATGCCAAGTGTAAGTATCGTCTTCATCGACAAAGCTGCCAGATTCCGCAGTCCCTCGTTGGTGATGTAGCGCATGATCAGAGGCAGTACCAGTTCACAGACCGTAGTCAGCGCCGCGCAGAACAGATCCATGCACAGGGTAAAACGGTATTTCTTAAAATAAGGTGCAAACCTGCGAAACAATTCGCGGGTCGAATATTGCTTATTATCCATAATTATGCTATTTCCTCATGCCTTATAAATTCATGTCTTATAAATATTTTCCTTTGCACCGGTAAAAACGGACTTTTCCCTTCTGCTCTTTTTTCTGCGCATATAGGGTATTATCCGCAGCCGACAGAAAATCCCACACACGGTTCGGGGATTTCGGGACAGCACAGACACCTCCCACCGATACTGTAAGCCACGGCTCCACCTCAGAATCTTCGTTGGGAATCTCGCATTCCCGGATGCCGGTACATAGCTTCTGCGCACGCTCCTCTGCATATTCCGGATCCCGTCCCGTCATGACCACCAGGAACTCGTCTCCGCCATACCTCGCCACGTAATCCTCCGTGAAACATTTTTTCAGGGTATCCGCCACTGCGCAGATTCCTTCGTCTCCTTTTCCGTGTCCGTAACGGTCATTCAACTGTTTGAAATAATCAATATCCAAAAACAGAATGCCCAGTTCCTTTTCATTGAGCAGACAGTCCTCAAACGCATCCTCCAGATACCGGTTAAGGCTCCGCTTATTATAAAGTCCCGTCAGTTCATCGTGATCTGCCTGGTAAAGCAGACGGTTTCTTTTCTTCTCCTGCTCTCTCTGCTCTTCCTCCGCTGTCTGCAGACGCTTACGTAGCTCCATCATATATATGACCTGATTGTTTTCAATCATTTCGCTGCTTTCCTTAATGCGGAAAAAAGTCTCTGCACTCTGCCGGAATTCCTCCTCCGGCATCTGTGCGCTGCAATAGCGCAGCCGTAACAATAAAAGCTGCAGCAAAAGGCTCTTATTCTGCTCAATTGCCGCCTTGGGCTCCAGACAGTCCAGTACCTCCTGCATCTGCTCCGTCTCTGCTGTCTGTTCCAGATATCTTAGCAAGTTCTGAATGCTGTCGTATTCCGAGGATACCTGGGTCATATCTTCTAAGGCTGCCACCGCCTGCCTTACATGGTCTTTTGCCTGTTCTCTGTTACCACGGCTTTCTGCCAAATGCGCCAGGAACACATTGGTCGCCAGTCTCGTTTCCCGTATGATCTCCTCACTGCGGCCGACAGCCTCTATCTTATGGAGTACTTCCACCGCTTCCCGATTCATATTCAGGTGCAGCAGACAGCAGCCGTATTCTGCCAGCATTTTCCGGAAATTAATCTGACCGTAGGTACTGTGGTCATCCGCCTTCTCGAACTCCCGGATACACTCCGCATAACACTGTACCGCTCTTGTATATGCCCCGATCATATAATACGCATCCGACATATTACTCAGCACCATACTATGTACTATTTTATTATCATGCTTTACCGCATAGTCCAGTGCCTTATCGTATTGTTCCATCGCCAGGGACAGATTGTTCTGCATATGTGCCACGATGCCAATCATATTGTAGACTCTCGCCACGTGACTTTCTTCTTCCGTTCCCAGCAGACATCTCACACTTTCATCCAGATAATGAAGGCACTCCTCCTGGTTCCCCCTGGTCAGATGATAAAATGCAGCAAAATAACAGATCCATCCATGGATCCCTTTATCATCCTGCTCTGTAACTGCCAAAAGCGCTTCTTCAAGTTCCTCCCAGGTAAACGGAATTCCATCCGCCATCTGTCTGTTCAAACGCTCTGCTGTCTCTGCCATCTGCTGTCTTGCTGCACTCATATTCCTCTTTGTACCGTCCCGTTATTCTTTCCATGGTCTGAATCCATGATCCTTTGGATTTATTGTATTATTTTATACCGCAGGACGCAAGTTATTTTCCAGAATAAAATGTTTCGCATTTTACAAAAAAATGATAGAATGAAAATATATTTCGGAGGTTTTTATGGAAAACACGATAAACAACAGAGATTTTCATGATCTTCATTTTGACAGCATCCAGGCTTTACGCGGTCTGGCTGCTCTTTTTGTGGTGTTTCAGCATGTCCGTTTCTTAAATTTCGGTGCCTTCGGGGTAGATATTTTTTTCTGTATCAGCGGATTTATGATCATGTTCACGACCCAGAAAAGTACACAGTACTTCTTCCGCAAACGTCTGATCCGTATTCTGCCGCTGTACTATCTTATGACTTTCGGCACTTACGGGATGCTGCTTTTGTTCCCGTCCATGTTCCAGCAGACCAGACAGGATCCCATTTTTCTGATTAAAAGCCTTTTGTTTCTTCCTTTTGATATCGGAGGCGGTGTTCTCCAGCCTTTGGTGCGGATCGGATGGACCGTCAACTGTGAGATGTTTTTCTATCTGCTGTTTTTTATCTCTTTCCATATCAGCATGCGGTTCCGCGGTCTGATCTGCAGTGCATTCCTGACTTGTTTGGTAGGGGCAGTTCAGATATGTTCTCCGGTGATTTCCTCCTGGCAGTCTCCTCTCGGCGGGATGCTTTCTCCTGTTCTTATGTTTTACGGAGATCCTGTCATGCTGGAATTTATCTTCGGAATCCTTGCCTATTATCTGCTGCGTTTTTTATACGGTTGTCAATTAAAGCATCCGGTTCCGATGGCTGTCAGCATTCTGTCTGCGGTAAGTATCCCGGTGATTTTCTTCCTATTGGCATTTTTCACCTCCAGGATCAATGTGATCGGTTTCCGCAGGCTTCCGCTGTGGGGGCTTCCGGCACTTTTGCTGTTGCTCCTTGCTTTCCTGGCAGGACTTCGGATCTCTATGCCCCGCTTTTTCGTCCTTATGGGAAATATCAGTTATTCCCTGTATCTGGTACACTATTATCCGGTGATGTTTTTAGACCGTGCGGTGTTTGACTTCTCCACCCTCTCTGTGATGTCTGTCATCGGGGTGATTTTAAGTGTGGCGCTGAGTATCGGGCTGGCTTACCTGTCCTGGACCGTTATCGAGCGGAATTTCTCCGGGTGGCTGCGGAGGAAACTGCTGCGCTAAGCATTTCTCTTGCGGCACCGATTCTTTCATTTGGCTATTTTGTGAATTGTATATGCAATTAATCAAAAAGATGCACACTTTTTTTGTTGACATTTAGAACACCCTATAGTATATTATAACTTGTCCATAAGACATGCGCGAGTGGCTCAGCGGTGGAGCACCTCCTTGCCAAGGAGGGGGTCGCGGGTTCGATCCCCGTCTCGCGCTTATGAATAAAAAAGAGTGATGCTTTTAGCATCGCTCTTTTTTATTTTCGAGCGTTGGTCTGGGTTCGAAAGTTCGATGTCTACGCTCCGCTCCGGTCCGCGCAGTCCGAGGTCCCCCGGACCTCGTGCGCCGTCTCGCGCTTTTTCAAGCCCTCATTTTAGGTGTCATGGTGCATTTCATGTTGCATCGCATTTTTCTACTATATGTTTCATGGGCACAAACTCTTATTATTCCGGTGTTGTACCCTCACTGGCGAAAATTATGGGCACAGAGTGATATATCTCCTTGCATGGTACCCACATTAAGACAAGGCGTGGGTACAGAAAGGTATCTTTTCTCACGCTGTGCCCTGATTAGGGCAAGCCGTGGGTACAAAGTGACATCTTCCATTGCTCTATACCCTCATTAGGGCAAGGCGTGGGTACAAAGCGACATCTTCTATTGCTCTGTACCCTGATTTGGACAAGTCATGGGTACAAAACGGTATCTTCTCTTTCACTATGCCCATTTTGAAGACTTTCAAGAAACCAGTAGCCCACGTCTGGGTAAGGGGATGTTTCACTAACATGCTATTTAGTCTTTGTCCCATAACCCTCCTTTGTCTGTATAAAGTTGTAGACAGCTGGTTCTACAACGAATGTGCTTAAAATCAAAAAAGACCACCACAAAATAGTGATGGCAATAGCAACAATAGAATAAGCAAGGAACCATCCGGCAGGCGTCGCCTCTCCTGTATCTCTTTTGACCCATAGGGTGCGTGGTTGCAACGAAATTTACCACCTCAGACAGTTCCCCTCTTATTCTATTTGAATTATACTCTGTTTATTGTTCGATTTTATCGGCGTATTTGATGCGGTAGATTCTGCGTAGGGAATCGTTCACGCGTTCCTCGGAAATGGTACCGTTCTGGACAGCCTCTAAGACTCCGTTGTATGCGGTCTCGAAGTTCTCCGGCACATAGATCATATCACAACCGGCACGCAGTGCCAGTACTGCGGCTTCATCGGCTCCGTAGTAATTGGTGATTGCCGCCTGGTCCATGGCACCGGATACGATCACACCACGGAAATTCAGTTCATTTCGTAAAATATCCGTTACCACTGCGCCGGATAATGAGCAGGGGGTATTATCTCCTGTCAGGGAAGGAGCTGCCATATTGCTGACGGTGATCATTTTGGTCTCACCGGAATCGATGCAGCTCCGGAATACCTCAAATTCATTGGCTCTGAAATCTTCTGCACTTCTGTCTGTGGAAGCCATGCCGTCCTTCGTGCTCTGGATCGTGCTGCCGATACCGGGGAAATGTCCGATGGCAGCTGTTACTTTCTGTTCCTGCAATCCTGTCTGCATGCTGGTCACAAAAGATGCTACCGTTGCCGCATCCGTGCCATAGGAGCTGCTGCCTGCCGCATTTCCATCCACTACTTTCAGATCTGCCGCAGGGGCAAAATCAAGATTGAAACCAAGTTCTGCCAGATAGCTGCCCACCGTAGTTCCGGCGGTATAGGCATTGTTGGCATCTCCGGATGCGCCGATGTTCTCCGGGGATTCGGTCTTCGTGCCCAGACCTGCCGCTGCCACAGCGTCGGTTCCGGCACCCTCTCCGTCGATTGCAATAAACAGCGGATAACTGGTATACAACTTCGTGTTGTCGATCATCTGCTTTAACTGATCTGCGGACTGAATATTTTTCGCCGCATAGACGATACCGCCTACCGGATATCGAGATAATGCATCCTTCGTTCCGTCTCCTGCCTGCACTGCCGCAGATACACCGGTGATGGATTCCGGTGTGGTGATAAACAGTCCTGCCACCTTGTCCTCCAGGGGCATGTTCTGGATGATGGCTTCATCAATAATCTTATCCAGCTTCTGTTCATCCGTCAGTTCCGGTACAGTCTCTACCGGTTCCGTAGGTACTGTGATTGTCTCTTCGGAAGCAATGATATCATCCAGCTTATTCTGCTGTTGCTGCTGGGCACTGCTTCTGCCGGTGATGGCGCTTACTGCCAGTGCGATTGCTACTGCCAGCATCAGGATCAGAATTCCTACGACTGTATATGCAATGATCTGGCTTCTCTGCCGTCTCTTACGTCTTTCTTCCCGTTTGTTCTGCTGATTTTCCTGTCTCTGTTCGTTTGTATCCATTTTCATAACTCCTCTATCTGTACTACTTTCCTATTGTACATGATATCGGTAGGTTTTTCCACTGGAAAAAAATATATTTTGCGAATGAGGCTCTGAATAGTTGTATAGCATTAAGAGAGCGTACCGATCATTCTTTCAATCAGTACGCCCTCTCAGACTACAGGCTCCAATGGTTTGCCCTCTCTTTCTTAAATTTGATCTTCCATTTTGTCTTTTGTTCTCTTTCCACTTTTCTTTTGTACGTATGTACTGTAATGTGAGATAATTCTTATCTTCTGTTGTTCATTACTTTTTCTTCTGTGTACTTGATGTTCTCTATATAAATTGGTTCTCTTTGGTAGTTCTATTCAGTTGTACATCATGGAAGACTGTGGTAGGACTTTACTTGTTAGGTGGACTGTACCTCTCTTTCTATAGATTCTTTTGTGCTTCTCTTCCAACCTTCTTTTGTTGGGTTGTTCCGTTTCTCTTTTGTTAATTTTAATATAATACAAGGTTGTATATTTGTCAACACATTTCTTGAATTATTTTAATTTATTTTCAATATTTTTATTGTATTGCCATATTTTTACAATTTTCGACATATTTCAATATATTATCTGTCTTTTCTTAGTATACAACAAAAAAGAAAAGAACAAAGGGCGCCGCTGCCGGGGTATTTGTAACGAGCCATGCCAACATCCGCCAAAAGCCCTGACGGGCTTTCGGCGGATGACGGCTGTCGCCGTATAAAGGCAAAAAACTACCACCCTCTGGTGAGCAAGCTCCCCATTGGGTGGTAGTTTCCTTACCTTTGCATGGCTCGTTACACGGCAAATTGGCTGTTATACAGATTCGCGTAGAATCCATTCTGTGCCAGCAGTGTCTCATGGTTGCCCTGCTCGATAATATTTCCATCCTTCATTACCAAAATGACATCGGCGCTCTGGATGGTGGAAAGTCTGTGGGCTACGATAAAGCTGGTACGTCCTTCCATCATTTTGGCGAATGCGTTCTGGATCTTGATCTCGGTACGGGTATCAATGGAGGAGGTTGCCTCATCGAGGATCAGCATGGGAGGCAGGCACAGCATGACTCTGGTGATACACAGAAGCTGTTTCTGTCCCTGGGACAGGCTGCCGCCGTCCTCAGTGATCACGGTGTCGTACCCCTGAGGCAAACGCTTGATAAGGCTGTGGGCATGGGATGCCTTGGCTGCCGCAATGACTTCTTCGTCGGTAGCGTCCGGTTTGCCCATGCAGATATTGTCACGGATGGTGCCGGAACGCAGCCAGGTCTCCTGCAATACCATACCGTAATTGGTACGGAGGCTTCCTCTGGTGATGTCCCGGATGTCGGTGCCGTCCACCGTAATGGAACCGGAATTTACATCATAGAAACGCATCAGCAGGTTGATCACTGTGGTCTTACCACATCCGGTAGGTCCTACGATAGCGATTCTCTGACCGGGTTTAACCTGCAGGTTAAAGTTCTGGATCAGCTTCTTCTCCGGTACATACTGGAAGTATACGTTCTTCAGATCCACATTGCCCTGAGCGTCTTCCAGCACTCTCGCATCCGCTGCATCGGGCACCTGAGGCTCCTCGTCGATCAGTTCAAAGATACGTCCTGCACAGACAAACGCGTTCTGTAACTCGGTTACCACGCCGGAGATCTCGTTGAAGGGCTTGGTGTACTGGTTCGCATAGCTTAAGAAGCAGGACAGACGGCCTACGCTGATGCCGCCCTTAATAGCTACGAATGCACCGAATACACCAACCCCGGCATATACCAGGCTGTTAACGAATCGGGTCGCCGGATTCGTAATGGAGGAGAAAAAGATGGCTTTCAGAGAGCATTTCTGCAATCTGTCGTTGATCTCTCCGAACTGGCTCTTTACTGCTTCTCCTCTGGAAAACGTATTTACGATCTTCTGATTGTCGATCATTTCCTCAATGAGGGAGGTCTGCTCACCTCTGGTCTCAGACTGCTCCTTGAACATGGAGTAGGTCTTGGTTGCAATGAATTTTGCCACAAGGAAGGACACCGGTGTGATACATACTACCACCAGTGCGATGGGCACATTGGTCACCAACATGAATCCCAGAGTACACAGGATTGTCAGCACACCGGTGAACAGCTGGGTAAATCCCATCAGCAGACCGTCTGCAAAAGTATCTACATCCGCAATGACACGGCTGACGATGTCACCGTAAGCGTGGACATCTAGATATTTTAAAGGCAGAATCTCCAGCTTTGCAAAAGCATCGGTACGGATGTCACGGATCACATGGTAGGTAATATAGTTGTTGCAGGTGTTCATGACCCACTGCCCCACCGCCGTAATGATCATGACAATGGCAATTTTTTTCATAATGGCAAAGATACCGGGCATATCCACCTGCCCCTTGCCGATGATCAGATCCACCGCATTACCGGTGAGGATCGGGATATATAAGGTCAGTAATACGGTCACTGCTGCCAGCACCAGAGAAAGTACCAGTGCCGGTGTGTATTTGCGGATATATTTCAGCACTCGCTTCATGGTCTCTTTATTATTTGACTTCTGCATTACTGAACACCTCCTCTCTGCTCAGGATACTGGGAATAATAGATCTCCTGATATACGGTGCAATCCTTCAATAATTCCTCATGGGTTCCTATGCCTGCGATCTCACCGTCATCCAGTACGATGATCTTATCCGCATGACGGATGGTGGAAGCACGCTGGGATACGATAAAGGTCGTGGTCTTATCTTCCAGAGTACGCAGTGCCGCACGCAGTTTGGCGTCAGTAGCGTAATCCAGTGCGGAAGCACTGTCATCCAAGATCAGGATCTCGGGTTTTCTGATCAGAGCCCTTGCAATGGTCAGACGCTGTCTCTGTCCTCCTGAGAAGTTCTTACCGTTCTGTGCCACAGTGGCATCCAGCTTACCGTCCTTGCCCTCTACCACTTCCGATGCCTGTGCCAGTTCCAGGGCTTTCCACATCTCCTCTTCGGTAGCGTCCGGCTTGCCCCACTGGAGGTTGCTGCGGATCGTTCCCTTGAACAGGACTGCCTTCTGAGGTACAACGCCGATACGTCCGCGCAGTTCCTCATCGCTCATAGTCTTGATGTCTCTGCCCTCTAACAGGATTTCTCCTTCCGTCGCCGGATAGAAACCGGGGATCAGATTGACCAGTGAGGTCTTACCGGAACCGGTACCTCCGATGATACCTACCGTATCGCCGCGGTTCACGGTAAAGTTCATATCCTGCAAAGTAGGTGCACCTGCGCCCTGATAAGTCAAGGATACATGCTTAAAGTTCAGGAAAGGTGCCTTTCTGTCTACTTTATCTGCCAGCTTCTGATCCTGCATACTCTTCTCTGCATAAGCAGCATCAGCACCAATGTCGAATACGGAAGCCACACGGTCTGCACATGCCAGAGCCTTGGTCATGGTCACGATCAGATTTGCTAACTTCACCAGTTCTACCAGGATCTGGTTCATGTAGTTGATGATTGCCACGACTTCACCCTGACTTAAGTTACCGATATTGACCTGTACGGCACCGGTGTAGATCAGCGCAATAATGGCACCGTTTACGATGACGTAGGTTACGGGGTTCATGCAGGCACTGATCTTACCTACGAAGATCTGCATGGCAGACAGTGCTTCGTTATTCTCCCGGAAATGCTCTTCTTCCTTGGCTTCCTGATGAAATGCACGGATGACACGGACACCGGTCAGGTTCTCCCTGGTAATGCCCAGCACCTGATCCAGTTTGGACTGCACCTTTTTGTACATGGGGATCGTGGATAAAATAATACCGAATACCACCACAGACAATAAAGGTATTGCCACTACGAAGATCAATGCGCATTTCACATCAATTGTGAATGCCATGATCATGGCACCGAATACGATGATCGGGGAGCGCAGGAACAGACGCAGGGTCATGTTGATACCGGACTGAACCTGGTTCACATCACTGGTCATACGGGTGATCATGGTGGAAGTTCCCGCTTTATCGATATCCGTAAAGCTCAGATCCTCAATATGATTGAATAATGCCTGACGCAGTTTGGTAGAAAATCCCACCGCAGCTTTGGCTGCGAAAAACTGTGCGGTAATGGAGGAAGCCAGTCCCACCACGCCAAGTAAGAGCAGGATCAGACCCATTTTCCCGATGTAGCCCATGTTCCGGTTGGAGATACCATAGTCAATGATATTCGCCATTACCAACGGTACCAGCAGTTCAAAAAAAGCTTCCAGCAGCTTGAACAGAGGTGCCAGTATGGACTCTTTTTTGTAATCTTTCAGATACATCATTAATCGCTTCATAAAGTCCTCATTTCTTTGCGCTTTCTATTTTCCTATTACATGATGTCGGGGTCAAAAGCCCCCGACTTTGATGCCTACGGATTGTTCCGTGCTACGCACTCCCACAATCCGTAACAGACTGCCAGAGAATAGCCCTCTTCCAGAATCTGTTCCCGAAAACAGATCTGTTTTTCCTTCCATTTCCGCTCATCGGAAAAGTCTTCTCCCACAGCACTGCCGATTCCCTGACCAGTGTATTTGCCATAGGCTTCTTTTCTGCTCCACAACCGGTAAAACAATTCCGTACGCTGTGACTCAGGTAATTCTTCCAGCAGTTTCCACTCTTTCCTTGCAAAAAAGCGTTCCGCCGTACGTTCCTTGTAGGGGACCCATTTCTGGATATCCACTCCCACTTCTCCGTCTCCTACCCCGCAGACCACATAGTCTCCGGAATGGGACAGATTGAATTTTTTCGGGAAATTCACGATCTGCGGCTTCCCCAGCTCTCCGTATTCATAGGAAAAAGGCAGCGGTTCCGTCTGCTCCCGGTGTATCCGTTCCTGCAGCAATGCAAGCAGTTCATCCTCTTCCAGAAACAGGATATCGGTACTCTCCGCAGCGTTTTCATGATCCAGTGCCATCTTCTGTAACAGCATTCCCGCACCGAGACTGGCTGCTTTTGCTTTGGTGCCTTTCAGCCGTTCTGCCTTTTTCCGTCGCACTGGATCCACGCATTCTGCCGCTTCCCGCAAGAAGCTCTGTCTCGTCTCTTCCTCTCCGGAATGCAGATGCAATACATAAATTCCTACAGCCATGTTTTTCTCCAAGCGAGTCGCCCTGCCTATTCAACACAAAGGCTGCCGCACGGAAATCCTGCGACAGCCTTAATCTTATTCTTCCGGCTTTGCGGTAATTGCCAGATGCAGTTCGTCTAACTGCTTCTGCTCTACCGTACCCGGTGCTCCCATCATAATATCCATTGCGTTCTTGTTCATGGGGAAGGGAATAATCTCACGAATGCTTTCCTCTCCACAGATCAGCATGATCATACGGTCTACGCCGGGAGCGATTCCTGCATGAGGGGGTGCTCCATAACAGAATGCATTGTACATGGCAGGGAACTTAGCCTTCACATCAGCCTCGCCTAAACCTACCAGTTCAAATGCCTTGATCATGATCTCCGGATCATGGTTTCTCACTGCACCGGAGGACAGCTCTACACCGTTGCAGACCAGATCGTACTGGTATGCCAGGATCTCTAAGGGATCCTGATTGTTCAGCGCATCCATGCCACCCTGGGGCATGGAGAACGGGTTATGACAGAATTCCAGTTCTCCGGACTCTTCGCCGATCTCATACATCGGGAAATCAACGATCCAGCAGAATTCATAGCAATCTTTCTTCATATGTTTCTCACTGGCTGCACCCAGCAGTTTTCTGTAAACACCCGCTGTCTTCTGTGCTTCCAGCTTCTTGCCTGCGGCAAGACCTACAAAATCACCGTTCTTAAGACCCAGTGCCTTGATGACTTCCTCTTTACGATCCTGTAAGAACTTGGAGATACCGCCTACGAACTCTCCGTTCTCATCCACACGGAACCAGAAGCCCTTGCGTGCGGTCTGTACCTCTACCTCTGCACAGATCGCATCGATCTGCTTACGGGTAGCGGTGAAGCCGTCTACCACAACAGCCTTTACGGTCTGTCCCTCAAAAGCATCAAAGCCACACCCCTGCATTACTTCCGTAGCATCGGTCAGTACCAGATCAATACGCAGATCCGGCTTATCGGAACCGTACCTGTCCATGGCCTCCAGATAAGGAATCCGTACAAACGGAGCCCTGGAAGCTTCTTTATAAATACCGTACTTTTCAAATACGGGAGGAAGTACCTGCTCTACGATGGAAAAGACATCTTCCTGGGAAGCAAATGCCATCTCCATATCCAGCTGATAGAACTCTCCGGGAGAACGGTCTGCTCTCGCATCCTCATCACGGAAGCAGGGAGCGATCTGGAAATAACGGTCAAAACCGGATGCCATCAGGATCTGCTTGAACTGCTGGGGTGCCTGGGGCAGAGCGTAGAACTTGCCGGGGTGATTTCTGGCGGGAACCAGATAATCTCTTGCACCTTCCGGGGAAGAACAGGTCAGGATGGGGGTGGTGATCTCCATGAAGTTCAAAGCATACATTCTCTGACGCAGCTCTGCCACGATCTGGCTTCTCATCACGATGTTCTTCTTCATGTTCGGATTTCTCAGATCCAGATAACGGTATTTTAGACGGGCATTCTCGTCTGCATCCTTGGACTGATTGATTTCAAAAGGAAGTGCATTGTAGATACACTTTCCTAAAATCTCGATCTTGTCGGGCACTACTTCGATCTCTCCGGTAGGCAGGTTGGCATTTTTGCTGGAACGCTCTCTTACCACACCTTCCACGGAAATGGTGGATTCCTTGTTGATGCCATCCATCACGTTCATCATTTCTTCGGTCTCTACTACCAGCTGAGTGGTTCCGTAGAAATCACGCAGAATGACAAATCCGAGATTCTTGCTGACTTTTCTCATGTTCTCGAACCAGCCGACCAGTGTGACTCTCTCACCGACGTTGCCGATCCGAAGTTCATTACAATTATGGGTTCTGGACTGAATCATTGCTTTTGCTCCTTCGTCTGTTGCTTTTATCTCTTTAATTCTTCCTTATAGAATTCCACGAATTCTTCGTAGCCTTCCTTATTCAGCTGTTCCTTCTGGAACTTCTTATTTTTATTCATGCGGGCTACCAGTACCTGGGTACCGTCCTTACGGGCTTCCTGTGCCTGTGCGATCACTTCACACAGTCTTTCGCCGCTGACACCCTTTTCGATCAGGTATGCAACCTGCTTCGGTCTCGTGGGCACCTTGAAGCCTCTCTCCATGAGCAGCATGATGATACGTTCAAAACCGATGGAAAATCCACAGGCGGGCACATCATTGCCGGTGAACTTGCCTACCATCTTGTCATAACGTCCGCCGCCACCGCAGCTGCCGCCGAATTCCGGCATAGCGATCTCAAAAATGGTTCCTGTATAATAGGACATGCCTCTTACCAGAGTGGCATCAAACACGATCTCGAAATCAGAAGCTTTGGTGGCTCTGACACTGTCCATGATCTCCCGGAGACTCTGAGCGATCTCCGGCTCCAAAAATCCCTCCAGGGTATCTGCCAGATATGCCACACCGTCCTCAGCACACTCCAGACCCTTGAACAGTTCCAGATACTTGTCCACACAAGCTTTATCAAAACCGTTCTCCAAAAGCTCTGCTTCCACACCCTCCAGACCGATCTTGTCCATCTTGTCCAGAGTAATGAATACGCTGTCATAGGACTCCTCGGGGAATCCGCTGTAAGCAGCCATTGCTTTCAGAATACGGCGCTCATTGATACGGATCTGGAAATTTTTGAATCCAAGCTTCCCCAGTGTGGTGGTGGTCGCCAGGATCAGTTCGATCTCCGCTAAGTTGGAAGGCTCGCCGAGAATATCAATATCGCACTGCATAAACTGACGATATCTTCCTCTTTGGGGTCTGTCCGCTCTCCATACGTTGCCCATCTGCAATGCTTTAAAAGGAGAAGGCAGGGATGCGGCATTGTTGGAATAATAGCGTACCAGGGGTACGGTCAGGTCATAACGCAGACCACTGTCCACAACCTCTTCCTCTGTGGTTGCCGCTGCCACGTTCAGCTTTTCGCCACGCTTTAAAATCTTGAAGATCAGCTTCTCATTGTCGCCGCCCTGTTTACTGCTTAAGTTCGCAATATTTTCCACACAGGGAGTCTCAATGGAAGTAAAACCGAACTTGCCATAGGTATCCTTGATCACGCTGATGACGTAATCACGGATCTGCATCTCCTCCGGCAGGATATCTTTCATGCCCGTTGTGGGCTTCTTGCTAAGTGCCATGGTTTTCTACCCTTCCGCTCTTGTTATTTTATATCTGCAAATTGCGTTTCCCACAATTTTAGCTCAATATCTTATATATGATACTTTTTTTCCGTTTCGCTGTCAACCCTCCAGGGCTCTGCTTTTGTTAGAAATGCAGGCTTTTTCACGCAAAAGTGGGACAGTGTTTTCTCACTGTCCCACCTTCTCTTTCATCTTTTTCAAATAAGCATCCTTCACTGCACATTTTTCTTCTAACTGACGGATCTGTTTCTTCAGATCCTCCAGATATTCCGCAGTAACCTTTACGCCTCCGCGGACTGCAACATCTTCATGTCTGCTCATCTCCTCCAGCCATTGATGAATGGAGTTTTCCCGCAGATCATTGTAAGTATTATCTTCCTGTGGCTGCCACATTTTTGTTTCCTCTTAATATTTGATCTCTTTGCCGTCCAGTCTCCACTGTCTGAACTCTGCGGATGCGGACAGTAACAGGTCGGAAGAAGAATTCAGTGCAGTCTCTACGGAATCCCGGATCACACCGATGATAAAGCCGACACCTACGATCTGCATAGCGATGTCATTGGGAATACCGAACAGGGAACATGCCATGGGGATCAACAGCAGAGAGCCGCCTGCCGCACCGGACGCACCGCAGGCTGCAAGGGTTGCCAGTACACTCAGCACGATACCACTTAAGAAATCCACCTGGATTCCCAGAGTATGAGCGGCTGCCAGTGTCATAACCGTGATGGTAATCGCTGCACCATCCATGTTGATAGTTGCCCCCAGAGGGATGGTTACGGAATAAGTATCCTTATCCATTCCCCACTCTTCGCAGGCCTTCATATTTACCGGAATATTGGTTGCGGAGCTTCTGGTGAAAAATGCGGTAATGGCACTCTTCTTCAGGCATTTGAAGATTAGCGGGTACGGGTTCTTGCGGATGCACCAGAAACACGATGAACGGGTTGGTCACAAAGTAGATAAACAGCATGGAACCTACCAGTACTAACAGAAGCTTTCCGTATTCGGTGAAGATCTCCAGTCCGTTGGAAGAAATGGAGCTGAATACCAAACCCAGGATTCCGAAGGGAGCCATGCTGATGATCCAGCTGACTACCTGGGAGAGACCGTTGGAGATATCATCCAGGACTTTCTTGGTGGTATCATTGGCTGCTCTCATACCGACACCGATGATCACTCCCCAGGTCAGAACGCCGATGGTCAGTCCGCATACGATACGCAGGATCAGGCTGATGCTGTTCCACTTTTCAAATAGTTTTTTCATACTTCTACACTCTTCTTTCCCTTTTCTGGTGTATACATGTACATCATTGCACACACTATTTGCCATTATATAGTATTTTTCCTATAAAGACAAGTGTATTTTCTTCGTGGACATTTTGGGAGCATTTGTTTTCGATTTCTCTATAAAATATTTGCCACCACAGAGATCCCCACTTTCATGACTCCTGCCAGCACCATGACCAGGATGGGATTCATTTTCGTCTTCCGAAGCAGCAGCACACAGCTTCCGAAGATCACCACCATGCTCCACGCAGTTCCGGTCAGGGAGATTGTCTCCCCATTTCCCCAGAAAGCATTTTTCAGGATTAGGATACCCGACGATGCGATCATTGCCACCACCGCCGGTCTTAAGGACTTCAGCACTCCCTGTAGCAGTTCCATCTTCCGGTACTTCAGATACAGCTTCGCTAAGATTGTCACAATGATACAGGACGGAAGAATGCATCCTGCCGTGGCCACCACAGCTCCCGGGATCCCGGCGATCTTCAGTCCCACAAAGGTAGCGGAGTTTACTGCAATAGGTCCCGGTGTCATCTGTGATATCGTAATCAGATCCGTAAATTCCGACATGGTAAGCCACCCATGGAGTGTGACCACCTGACCCTGGATCAGCGGCATGGCTGCATAACCGCCTCCGAAGCTGAACAGTCCGATCTGCAGGAAACTCAGAAATAATTGCAGATAAATCATTTTCCGGCCCTCCTTTTTGTAAGGAGTGTCCGTATCACGCCAAGCAGTCCGCAGGCAATCACGATATAGATCACATTAATCTCCAGAACGCATGCTGCCAAAAAGGTCCCCAGCAGAATCCATATTGACACAGAGTCTTTTTCTTTTACGATGGGTGCTCCCATATCATAAGTCACGGAAGCAATCACCGCTCCCACCCCGGCCTGCATTCCGGACAGCATCTGCGCGACGAAGAAGTTACTGCGGAATGCATTGTAGCAGACGGAGATCAAGGAAATGATGACAAAAGGGGGCAGGATCGTTCCGAGGATCGCCACCAGTGTCCCCGGGATCCCGGCCAGCTTATACCCCACCACGATGGCTCCGTTGACTGCGATCGCACCGGGCGAGGACTGGGCAATGGCCACCAGATCCAGCATTTCGTCTTCTCCGATCCAGTGGTATTCATCCACAAACTTCTTTTTCATCAGGGTGACGATCACATAACCGCCGCCAAAGGTGAATGTGCTTAAATATAATGTGGACAGGAATATTTTCCATAATCTCTGTCTGAACTTTTGGGTATCTTTTTCCGACATATCATATATCCTATTTCTATCTAATATGTATTTCTTCGATTACTTTACCATTTTTCCCTGTTCTCCGCAAGACGCGAAAAGGTCCCTCGGGATCTCCCCGAAAGGCCCTTCTGTATCATTTATCTTACTCTGCATGATGCTCCACATGTTCAAACGTGAACACATTCAAAAACTGTTTTGCTCTCTCCGTCTTCGGATGTTCGAAAAATTCTTCCGGAGCAGCCTCTTCCACGATCTTTCCCTGATCAATGAAGATCACTTTATCCGCTACCGCTTTGGCGAACTGCATCTCGTGGGTAACGATGAGCATGGTCTTGCCCTGCTTTGCCAGATCCAACATAACATCCAGCACTTCTCTCACCATCTCCGGATCCAGTGCCGCGGTCACTTCGTCAAACAGCAGGATCTCCGGATGCATACAGAGCGCACGCACAATGGCCACTCGCTGTTTCTGACCGCCGGACAACTGTCTGGGATAGCTTTTCGCCTTATCCGCCAGTCCCACGCGCTCTAAAAGTTCCATTGCTTCCTTCCGCGCTTCTGTTTTATCCCGTTTCTGTACCTTGACCGGTGCCAGCGTAATGTTATCAAGTACGGTCAGATGTGGGAATAATTCATAGCTTTGGAAGACCATACCGATCTTCTGTCGCAGCGTTGTAATATTTTTGCTGCCCTTGCGGATGTCCATTCCCTGCAGCTGTATGGTTCCACCCTGGATCGGCTCCAGCGCATTGATACAGCGAAGCAATGTACTTTTACCGCAGCCGCTGGGTCCTACCACTACCAGGACATCTCCCTGTTTTACTTCCAGATTGATTCCGTCCAGAATCTTCTGCCCTTCGTATTCTTTTGTCAGGTTCTCTATCTTCAACAATGTCTCTGCCATGTCATATCTCCCTTTCTAATTCCACTTTTTTTCCAGTACTCTCGCCAGCACACTGAAGGGCCAGCAAGCCAGAAAATACAGGATGAATACTACCAGGAATACACCAAAGGCTGCATTCGGACTGCTCATACGGTTGGCTTCGATGATCTGCTGTGCTACTTTCAGCATCTCTACCACACCGATCATCAATACCAGGCTGGTGGTCTTGATCATACGGGTGATCAGATTGATGGACAGCGGAATCAGACGCCGTACCGTCTGCGGAATAATAATATACAGATACGTCTGCACCTTACTGAAGCCTAATGCTTCACTGCTCTCATACTGGTGCTTTGGAATACTGATCAGGGCACTTCTCACCAGATCTCCCATCTCCGCGGTTCCCCACAGGACGAATACGATCACGGAAGCCACCTCACCGGATAAGTTCCATCCCAGTGCTCTGGTGGAACCGAAATATACGATGAACAATAATACCAGCTGCGGCATGATACGGATGAATTCCAGATAGACGCGGAAAATCGCTTTCACCACTTTGTTTTTTACCGTCATCAGTGCTCCCACCAGAATCCCAAGCGGCATACTGATCAGAATCGATACGATACTGATCTTCATGGCTACCCACAATCCCTGCAGCAGACGGAGCATATTTGTGCCTTTGAATAAAACATCAATCCCCAAATCCGGCATAACGCATCCTCCTCTCCACCAATGATCCTATAATTGATACAGGCAACAGGATCAGCAGATAAAATACTACCAGGAGGAACAGACTCTCCGTAGTCTTATAATAGAGACCGATCAGATCTTTGGCCGTGAACATCAGATCCATCAGGCTGATGGCACTGAACACGCTGGTCTCTTTTAACAGGAAAATAATATTTGCCACAAATGCGGGAATACTGGTGGACATTGCCTGTGGCAGAATCACGTACTCCAGCACCTGTCGGGAATTCATTCCCAGGCTGATGGCGCTTTCACTCTGAATGGGTTCTACGGATTCCAGACCGCTTCGGAATGCCTCTGCCATATAGCTGCCGCCCAGGAACGCCAGTCCCACCACGCCGCACAGCTCCGCAGACATCCGGATGCCGATCTTTGGGAATCCGTAATAGATAAAAAACAGCTGTACCAGAAGCGGTGTGTTACGGCTCAGTTCCACGTAGACCGCCACGATCCACCGAAGCACCGGCACTTTATAATATTGAATGGCCGCACAGGTCAGGCCCACCAGAATTGCAAACAGAATTCCGATGACACCGATTTTCACGGTAAGCCACGCTGCCTTTTCATACATGGGCAGATATTTTCCTATAAATTCCCAGTTCATGTATTTACGTCCTTTCCGGAATATTTCTAACATTTCAAGCAATCTTTTAAATCTTTTAGATTATAGCAAATGTATTTCTCATATGCAAGAAAAGACTGCGGCGGCAACATACGTGCCCCGCAGTCCCCTCTCTATCATTTTATTCCGTCCGGTTCTTATTGTGCATTTACCTTGCCGCCTTCTATCACCAGACTGTCCTCATAGTCCAGGCCATAGGTATCTGCCAGAGTTGCCTCGTAGTCTGCATGGAAAAAATTCTCCTCGCCAAGGCTTACAATCTCATCATTGATCCAGTCAAGTAGTGTGGTGTTGCCCTTGGATACTGCGGGAGCAATGGTGTCTGCGCTGCCCAGAGAAGGAATACCCACGGTGTAGCCCTCATTTTGTATGGAAAATGCGATAACCTCGGTATTATCGTTTGCCCATGCCACAGAAGTCCCGTTTTCGAAAGCTTCCTTGGCCGTCGCATAGGAGTCAAACTTCTGCAAAGGAATATCCGGATAATTTTCGATCAGATAAGTCTCTGCGGTAGTACCGGAAATTACGATGATGGAATCATCTGCATTCCAGTTATCCAGAGTGGTGATTACATTGTCATCCCTGGATACCACGCCAAGTGCCACGTTCATATACGGAGAAGCAAAGTCAACTTCTTCTGCTCTCTCGGGAGTTACGGTGAAATTGGCCAGGATCACATCCACCTTGCCAGTCTGTAAATACTCAATACGGTTGGCAGCCTCGGTAGATACGAAGTTCACATCTACCCCCAGATCCTCACCGAGTCTTCTGGCAAAGTATACATCATAACCCTGATACTCCCCGTTCTCATCCACATAGCCGAACGGGTTCTTGTCGGAAAATACACCGATGTTGATGGTACCGCTCTCCTTGATCTCATCCAGAGTACGGTATACGGCTTTGCTGCCTGCATCGCTGCCTCCGGTAGCTGCTGCACCGTTGTCACTGCTGCCGCATGCGGTCAGCCCCAGTGCCAGTGCTCCTGTTAATGCCAGTGCCAAAACATTCTTCCACTCAAACTTTTTCATAATCCTTTTCCTCCTCTTCGATGTCTTACTAAAGTGTCGAATCAACTTATGGATAGGATTATAATGCTTATTTCATAGTATGTCAATAGGAAAATAGGAGATTTATTTAAATACCTTTCAGCTAATCGTAAAGCTTTCTCCCTTTCTGAGACGGAGTTTGTATTTCTGATTCCCGTATTTTACCATGGTATCCACGTCCGAATCTGCGGTAAAAATTGCATGAGCCAACCTCCCGTCCCTCCAGGCCATGTTCAATCCCAGATTGCCCACCAGACGCATTCCACGTACCGAACCGGTCTTCCACGCTGTCGGCAGAGCCGGAAGAAGAAGGATCCGCTCCTCACTGCTCTGTACCAGCATATCATTCATTGCAGCACAGATACCAAAATTGCCATCAATCTGGAACGGCGGATGTTTGTCGAAGAGATTCGGGTAGGTAGATACCTGAAGCATCTTCCGGATATTATCATACGCTGCCTCAGCATCCCACAGACTGACATAATGATTTGTAATCCAGGCTCTGCTCCAGCCGGTATGTCCACCGCCATGAGACAGTCGATACTCCAGTGTCTTCCGACAGGCCGCTGCCAGTTCCGGAGTACCATCCACCGTAATCTCCCTCGCGGGATACAATCCGTACAGATGGGAAATATGACGATGCCCGGGTTCTGCTTCTCCGTATTCTTCCATCCATTCCAGCAGACGTCCATCCCGGCCGATCCGGTCAGGCGGCAGCCTGTCATACATTTCTCTGATCTGCTCCATCAATGCCCCAACCTCTTCCACCCCCGGAATCTCACAATCCTCCGGTACCTGTCCCCCCAATTCTTTCCAGGCTCCCAGACATCCCCGGAAGAGGTCTCTCAGGATCTGATTATCCATGGTTGCACCGATACAGCAGCATCCTTTTTCTCCGTTTGGCAGGATATATGTATTTTCCGGGGATACCGAAGGATTTGTCACCAGATATCCGTCCTTTTCTTCCAGATAATCCACAAAGAATAGTGCTGCCTCTGCCATGACAGGGAATGCTTTCCGTAAAAAATCCCGGTCCTTTGTATAACGATAATGCATCCATAGATGAGTACACAGCCATGCACCGCCCAGTACCCAGTAAGTACCGGGATACCAGGTATCCTGAGGCGCAGTATCACCATGAATATCTGTATTGTGATGTGCTACGAAACCTCTGCAGCCATACATTTCTCTCGCCGTGTATCTTCCGTTCTTCTGTACTTTTTTCAGCAATGCAAACAGGGGCAGATGACATTCTGACAGATTGCAGCCTTCCACATGCCAATAATTCATCTCCGTATTGATATTGATCGTATACTTGCTGTCCCAGGCAGGGAAAAACTCATGATTCCAGAGTCCCTGCAGTGTGGTCGGCAGTCCTCCCGCTCTGCTGGCGGCAATGGCAAGATATCTTCCATAGTCATACAAAAGTTTTGTCAGTCCCACATCCTCTGTCTGCTCCGGATCTTCCGTCTCTTTCCGCAGCCTCTCCAGTCGCAGATCCGTGGGAAGACTTTCATACTGATCTGCACCTTCTACTTCGAAAGCAAAACGGTCAAACAAAGATTTATGGTCCGCTATATGCTCTGCCTTCAGTGTATCATAAGACCGACGCATGGCTGCCTTCAGGCGCTGATCCATTTTCTCCGCAAGAAGTGCCTGCATGGCCATCTGGCGCAGGAACTCGTCTCTCGCAAATCCGGTCAGTTCTTCATCCAGCCCCGCAGGCAGTTCCCTGCCGGCTTTCAGATACTCTTCCGCATACCGATCCTTTTCCGGTGTACTATAGTGATAGGTGGAGTCTGCTGTAAACCACAGTATCACTTCCGCAGCCTCTTCCGCTTTCAGGTATTCTCCCTGGGTTCGTATCCTTCCGCCATTCGCCATCGCCCGCAGTTCCATGGCAAATTCATAGCCCCCCCGCCCCAGATTACCATAAAGTCTTATGCCATTGTCTCCGGCCTTACAAGTTCCGTCAAACCAGCTCTCTCTTCGAAGTTTCGCCAGAAAATTCACTTTTCCCGTGCCCCTTGCGCGGAAACGCATCACCAGGCAATCCAACGGATGCGAAGCAAATATTTCCCTCTCATATATACTGTCGCCAACAGTGAACTCTGTCCGGCAGATTGCCGTTTCCAGATCCAGACATCTCTCATAATGTTTTGTTCCTTCACAGAGAATCATATCCCGCAGTTTACCGCTTTTCCGTTCTCTGCCGCCTTCGATCCCATCAAAGAAAAACTGTACTTCCCCAAGTGTCTGATAGGGATGCATTCCTTCCGGGCAGGCCGATAATGCGGTCTCCATCAGATGCTCAGCCTCCGGGATTCTGCCGTCCCGAAGGAGTTGTCGTATCTTCGGCAGATTTTCTTTTGCATCGGGATTGTGACGGTTTACGGGTCCACCCAGCCAGATGCTCTCTTCATTTACCTGGAGTCGTTCTCTGTCCGTACCTCCGTAGACCATGGCACCGATTCTGCCATTTCCTATAGGAAGAGCTTCTTCCCATTCCAATGCCGGATGATCATACCACAACCTGCTCATGCCATTCCTCCTCTTTTTTCCTGTCATCATATATATTTTTACACACATTTCCCTGATTCTGACTGTATTCTAACATGTTTTTCCTAACAGCAAAAGCATCCGCTTATCGCCGATGCTTTTGCTTCTGTTCTTATCAGCTGCCCTTATTCTGTTACCACACCTTTTTGTAACATGATATTGGCATATAGTGCGCTCTCTCCGGTTGCAATAATGGCATAGACCTTTTTTGCCTCCTCATAGAAGGCAAAGCGTTCAATCTGTCCAATTGCACTGCCACCGCGGGAATCGTGTTTTGCGGTGATTTTTTCATAAGTCTCCCAGATCGGTGTCTCCACCGGATCCCCGGGCATCACCTCCATCAGATTCACCGGATGCTCCACGTAACTATCCAGTGGAAACACCTGTAAAATGGCATCCAGAATCTCAGGCGTACCATGTCCGTCCATCCGTATCACAATTGCATTCTTCCCCATGGACTCAGCCGGAAAATTACCGTCTGCGATGATCAGTCTGTCACTGTGTCCCATCTCACAAAGTACCTTTAATAACTCGGGAGATAATATTTTCGGAATTCCTTTTAACATGCGCTTACCCCTTTCATGACGTGATTTCTCCGTCCACATCCCACAGATCCTGCCAGTCGGTTGCTCCGGGCCACAGAAATACCTGACCTTTGATCAGGCGGCAATTTTTGTCTGCTTTCCGGATCGTCTCCATCTCTTCCTCTGTCAGGGGATCTTCTGTGATGCATTTCAGATTATCCACATATTGATATTCCTTTACCGAAAAAGGAATCGGAATCTGTCCTCTCTGTACCGCCCACTTCAGGCAGATCATGGCAGGATGTACGTGATGATGTTCCGCAATCTCCAGAATCTCCGGCATCCGGGTATCTGCAATATCCTCTTCCGTCCGGTCTCTCTCCGGTCTGGAGGGCGATCCGATGGGGCAATAACCGATGGGTTGAATCCCTTGTGCCAGTGCATAGTCATACAATTGCGGCTGCTGAAATCCGGGATGCAATTCCATCTCCAGGAACATCGGCTGAATCCTGCACAGTGGCAATACTGCCTTAAGTTTCGGTACTGTCATATTAGACATGCCAATGTATTTTACCCTGCCTTCTTCCACCAATGCCTCACACTGTCTCCAGGTATTCAGGAATTCCGTCACAGAAAACGGTCTGGAATCCGGATTACGGGAATCTCCGTCACAACCGGGAGCATGATAATTTGGAAAAGGCCAGTGCACCAGATACAGATCCAGATAAGATACCCGCAGATCCTTCAGGCTCTTCTCACAGGACTCCCTCACTCTATTGTGCATATCATTCCATACTTTGGAGGTGATAAACAAATCCGCTCTGTCCACGATTCCTTCTTTCAGGACACGCTCGATGCTCTCTCCGATGCGATCCTCATTCTGGTATACGGAAGCACAGTCGATCATACGATATCCTGCCCGGATGCCTCCGTATACAGCTTCTGCGATCTGATCGCTGTTATATTTATCGGATCCGAAGGTTCCGAGTCCGATTGCCGGTACCTTAAATCCGTCCGCCAGAGTCCGCTTTGGGATCCGGCTCTGCTCTATGATTTCTGCCATATGATAACCTTTCTTCCCTTAGTCTTCGGGGAATACCACTGCTACCTTGCCACAGTTTCCGCCTGCCATCAGTCTGTAGGCCTCTCCTGCCTGCTCCAGAGGGAATTCATCCGTGATCAGATCTTCCGGATGAATTCCCCAGCGTACCAGTCTCTCCACCAGTTCTTCCATTCTCCACAGTGAGGTTACCCAGCTGCCGTAGATTGTCTTCTGTCCGTGAATAATATCCGGACTGGGATTGAAGGTGCAGGTCCCTCCCTCTCCAACGAATGCGATCCTGCCCCACTCTCTGGTGGCACGGATCGCCAGCTGTCTTCCGGGATCACTGGCACTGGCATCGAAGGCTCTCTCCACACCATTGCCGTTTGTCACTTTCATAATCTGGTCATAAGCATCATCCGGTGCAAACACATAATCAGCCAGTCCCATCTTTTTCGCCAGTTCAATACGGTATGGATTCGTCTCCACACCAATGAGCATATTTGCTCCCAGTGCTTTCGCCAGCATAAGTGTTGCCAGACCGACAGGTCCCAGACCGGTCACCAGTACCGCATCATTGCCGCTGACGCCTACTTTTTCGATAGCTTCATATACAGTACCGAAACCACAGGCCACCTGTGCACCATCCTTATAGGTCAATTCATCGGGCAGTGCGATCAGATCTTTCTCTTCCGCAAGAATATACTGTGCCATACCTCCGTTTCTCTGCCATCCGTAAGCCTGACGGAATTTACTCTTGCAGGAAATATAATAGCCTCTTCTGCAATCGTTACATACACCACATCCGGAAATGTGATAAATAATAACACGGTCGCCCTTCTTGAATCTCTTCAGGCCTTCGCCTTCCTCTACGATCAGACCACAGGGTTCATGACCTGCCACGGTTCCGGGAATATAGCCTTCCGGACCTTTTCCCACATGTTCTCTGTAGATGCAGCGGATATCACTGCCGCAGATAGTCGTAGCCATTGCCTTGACCACAACCTGTCCATGTCCCGGCTTCGGCATATCGAACTCCCTGAGTTCTACTGTGCTGTTGCCCGGAAGAATTGCTCCCATCATTTTTTTCTGTTTCATTTCCTGTCTGTCCATTCTGTTAACCTCCTTAAAAGTAAAATATTATATGTTCTTCTGTCATTTTCTCCCTGTACGGATTGCTGTTGATACATTCATTCTAGTCCTGGAAAAATACGATTAATAGACATATTTACGACATATATAGCATATTTTTGTCGTGTTATAGCACTTTTTCAATTGACTTTTTTCTTTGTCGTTGCTACACTTTAAATCATCAGACAAGTCACGGCAAATCCGGACAGCAGGAGGCTTCATGAATCAGTCAGTGAACAATACTATCTATGGTCTCGATGTGAAAACCACTATCGACAACACAACTTTTCTAATTCTGAATATTGCTTTCGAACACTTTTTAAAGCCACTGCCACGCCACAGCCACGGTAACAACAGCTATGAACTGCACTACATCCCTAAGGGTCTCGGACAGGCAGTCATTGATGGCAGTTCCTATGAGCTTACGCCCGGCACACTATACATGACAGGCCCCCATGTGGAGCATGAACAGATTCCAAGTCCCCTGGATCCCATGACAGAATATTCCATCTATTTTCAACTGCAGGAAGAGGATGCTCCCCTCGTTTCTTCCGGCAGCACTGCGGACAAATTCCTGAAAAAAAGATTCTGGATCGGTTTGGATACCCAGAATCTTGGTGTACTGCTGGAACAGCTCTTCTATGAATTAAAATACAAATACACCGGCTATATGATCCAGGTAGAGGCGCTGTTGCAACAATGTCTTGTAAAAGTTGTCCGCAATTATGAAGGCAATCGTTTTTCGAAACAGCACTTTGCTCCCTCCAATCTAATTGACGGTAAAACGCTGATTATTGAGCGCGATTTTCTCTATCATTATGAGACCATTACTCTGGAAAATCTGGCGAAGACTTTAGGCTTAAGCGTCCGCCAGACAGAACGGTTCCTGAAAAAATACTACGGCAAAACCTTTCAGCAGAAAAAGCAGGAAGCCCGAATGTCCGCGGCCAAAATCTATCTGACAGACAAACGCCTGAGTATCACACAGATTGCGGAGAAACTGAATTACTCCACATCTCAGCATTTTACCCAGGCGTTCCGTCAGCATTACGGTATCACTGCCCATGAATATCGCAGACAACTCCAGGATCCGTTCGATTAGAACCGGATCCTGCACTGTTCTCCCTGTTTCAGATAACAGGATGCATCGCATTGCAAAACCGGGCAGGAAATTCTAACCTCCTGATCCTCATAAGATTCCAGTTCTGCTTCCACTGTCTTCTTTTCCAGATCCCATGCAAGTCTTCGGATGCAGACTCTTGTTCTGGCCATCAGGCCTTTCACGCAGCCCCTCTTCCACTCCTCCGGGAGTGCCGGAAGGAATTCAACCCAGCCCCGTTCGGAATATACAAGCGCTTCCTGAATAATTCCCTGTAAGCCCAGGATCGTATCCGTGCAATAGACGCCTCTGCAGCGATCCGTATTATGATCCGTCAGGAGACTGCTGTAGAAAATGTCACTGTGCACCAGCAGACGAAGGATCTCTCCAAGGCTTTCACTGTCCTTCAGTCTGGCAGCCACCAGTCCCTTATGGATCCAGCCATGGGCGGCCGTATCATCCTTGCCGGCATTCCCTATATTTCGATTCCTGATGGCCTGTCTGCAGCTTTCCGCAAGTCTTATATCATGCTGGGTCTCCACTCCCGGCCATGCGCAGTAAAGATGACTGATGTGGCGATGTTCGTGATTGTCACGCATCTGTGGAAGTGACCATTCTTTTAAGCCTCCGGTCTCGTCCGCCTGATATTCCGGCAGCTTTTTTGCAAGTTCTCTGCAGGCTGTCAGACGCTCCGTCGATCGTTCATCACCGATCCTCTCCTCCAGTTCCCTGATCATACGCAATACATCGGACGCAGCCGCAATATCCATGGCTGCATTTGCAGTGATCGTACTGGTATAACCAATGGGATAATTCTCCGGAGAATAGGATGGAATGATCAGATACCGTTCTCCGTCTTTCAAAAATGTCTTTCCCTTTTTATAATGGGGCTGTCCTTCTTTGTCCGTATAATATTCCGGTGTACACAACTGCTCCCAGAAGTGAAAAGTCTTCCACAATAAGGGGCGGAGAATCTCCTGTTCCAGATCCAGGCTTTTGTTTCCGCAGATGATAACAAGATCTTCAGGCAGCTGGATCTGACGATTGCCGAAGCACTGCCAGTACTCAAAGATCGGCACCATCAGCCAGGAAGCTCCGGCATTCCAGTACTGGAAAGGATAGTCAATATCATACTCTACCATAATTGCCCGATTACCGTCGGTATTCACCGGTGCCAACAGGGCGTCCCGCATGCCATAAACAGCTTTTGCATTCTCTGTCCAGTCCCCGATCTGACGAAGAATAAAATACATATATCCCCAGGCCGCTTTTTCCATGTGCCCGGTATTCATACCGGATACCTGAATATTCACATTGGCATCCATCGTATAGGCTCCGCTCCAGCCGGGATTCCATTCCCCTGTCCACAGTCCGCACAGTCTCGGTGCGGAATATCCGGCGCAGGCTGCCTGCACATATCTGCCTGTCCGGTAGATCCGTTCCACCAGTTCCTTCAGCATTTGCGGCGTATTTTTCTGCCGTTGCAAAAGTTCTGTATTGGTCTCCTCTCCCGTAGCTTTCCCCCCGGAATCCGGTGTGCTTTCCTCTAACTCAAAGCTTACCGTATCGTAAGTCTCTCTCTGCCGTTCTTTCTGTCCGGTCAACGCTCTCTCATAATCCCAACAGCCTTCTCTTGTCCGGTATTTTGCCACAGTTCTCTCCAGATCTGCCAGTACCGCATCGATGCATTCCTGTGCTTTCACCCCCGGAAAATCTTCCATCTCTCCCATCTCCACCTGGGCAGCCGTTTTCGCAAGGATCCAGACCGCCCGTGCCCCTCTGATATGAATTCTTCTTTTTTTGCCTTCCGTCTGTTCCAGACTTTTGCTTCCTCCCATATGCAGGATCCGTACCATGGTCACATATCCCTTATCCTGCAATTCACTGTCCGGAAATACCGGATAATGAGCTACCTGTCCGAGATAAGAGACCGCCTTATCATAGACCAGTTCATATTTCATATTTACTTCCGGTCCGATTCCCCGCTTTTTTACTCCGAATTTAGGCAGGCTCTCCGGCGGGTCTATGGAAATCGTCAGTTCCGGAAGTTCCTCTTTTCCGTCTGCCAGATACTGTGTCACCACACAATCCTCCCCGGTGACAAACGTACCACGGTGAAATTTCCCGGTCTTGTCCCGATAATCCACAATGATTTCACCGGTCTCTCCTTCCATCCGGCGGCTGTACCTTTCCACTTCCTGTTTTAATGCCGTGATCCTAAGCTGCATCCCCGGGTGAAAGGCATAAAGATATGTTCTTTTTCTGCCATGAACATTCCAGGTATCATCCATACGCAGTACCGCCTGTCTGGCCTCCTGCAGCTCGCCTCCCACTTCCGGTGGAGTCATTCTGGGTTCTTCTGTCGGCATCAGCAGTTCTATATTCTGATAGGTCAGTACCTCTTCATAGGGATCACAGGAACAGATTACTCCGCTGTGACCATTGCCTGCCACCAGTCCTTCCTGCCATATTTCACCTGTTTTCCTTTCCTTCTCGTTCATTCGTCTCCTCCTCGTCCCGAATCCTTTGTATTCTATTTTAAAATATGTTATAATCTGCTTGTTGCCCAAATATTACCTTACACGTGAGGAACCTGGTATGTATCAAGTAATCATTGTAGATGATGAGCCCCGTATTCTGGAAGGGATCATTCATCTTTTCCCCTGGAACAACTTCGGCTTTGAAGTCGTTGCTTCCTTTACCAATGGGAAAGAAGCCCTGGAATATATCAATGCCCACCCACAGGTGGATGTCGTTATGACCGATATCCAGATGCCGGTCATGACCGGTATTGAACTGTCGCAGAAGCTGAAAAACGAAGATATCATCGTCGTCTTTTTCAGCGCCTATCAGGATTTTGAATATGCCCGGGCAGCAATTATCAATCATGTCACGGACTACCTGATCAAGCCAATGAAATATGATGCCATGTCTGCCTGCTTTGAACGCATCCGGAAAACCCTGGATGAACGGGAGAAGGGTCATTATCTGCCTTACGAAGCCAATGCAGACGAGGCAGATTATGTGGCGATTGTGAAAAACTATATCAAATCCGATTATAAGACCGCAACATTGGAAAAGGCGGCTTCTCTGGTACACTACTCACCGGCTTATCTTTCTTCCGCTTTCAAGGCGGATACCGGTGTCAGCTTCTCCCGTTATCTGTTACAGGTACGGATGGAGCAGGCCATGCGTATGCTGTCGGATCGATCTGTCAAATTCTACGAGATTGCAGATGCCGTCGGATATCTGAACCCCAAAAATCTCACCCGTAATTTCAAGGAATATTATGGGATCACACCACAGGAATTCCGTGCAGGGAAACAGCCGGAAGTAACTCCTGAGAACAGAGGACCGTTATCATGATGCACCGATTTTTCTTAAAACGCTTAAAAGTATGGAGTTCTCTCCTGTTGATTCCTACCGGTCTTTTGTTTATATGCATCATGATCCTCACCGCAACCTCCCAGCTACAGACCATCAAAGAGACCACTCAGATTGCCACAGATGATTTCTGCCTGAATCTGGAAAGCACTATGGATGTATGCACTTCCCAGCAGGAAATGATCACTCTGAATTCTCAGCTGCTATTGTCCATGCGCAAGATCCTCTATAGCAGGAAGACTACATACACGGACTATGTCTTTTTAAACAGTATCAAGACTTTCCTTGGCAGTATCTCCGCCTCCCATCCACTGGTGGACAGCCTTTATCTTTATCTGGATGACAATAATATCTTTTTCTCTTCGGACAAGACGATCCGTTTTCTGATCAGCGATGTGGACGCCGGCTGGTATGATATCTATACCTCTCTTCCGGAAGATCAGGACACATATATTGTCCCCCGGACAATGAAGAATTCCACCTCATCAACATCGGAAAATGTACTTACGGTATATAAGCGTTTCTCTTATCTGGATGGTGTCATGGTATCCAACCTGTCTCTGGAAGAGCTGGAAAAAATGATGTCTGCAAAATCCACATCCTGGAAACACGGCATGTTTCTTCTGGACAGCGAACAGAATCTTCTGGCTTCTCAGGGTTTCTCTTCTGTTCCCGACTTTTCCGGAGTGGATCTTTCCACACTGACTGATGGCTTTCACTGGGAAAAGGTAGATCATCATTTCTATCTTACTTATGTGATATATCAACCCACCTACCGGTATTATACAGTGCAACTGGTTCCTATTTCCGCCATTGTTCTCTATTGTGCACAGAATTTACTGTTACCGCTGATCATGCTGCTGTTTACCCTGCTCATTATCTTTTTGTTCTCTTATCAGATCACAAGGGATAATTTCCGACAGATCCAGTCAGTGATTGATCTGTTCGGTAACGCGGAAAAAGGCATCTATCCTACTGAAAAAGACTCACCGAAAGATCAGCCGGATGACGAATACAGCCTGATTATGAACAATGTCATCCGCATGTTCTTAAATACCACATTTTTAAACAGCCAGTTGGCAGAACAGAAATACAAAAAACAGGCCGCAGAGCTCAGTGCTCTGCAGTTACAGATTAACCCGCATTTTATGGTCAACACCTTGCAGACCCTGGATTTCGAAGTCTACAAGATAGTGGGCGATCTTTCCACCGCCAATACGATCATCAGCAATCTGTCGGATATTCTCTCCTACTCTCTGGCCAATCCACAGGTTTCGGTATCGATTCAGGATGAGATCACTTATATCCATAAATATGTGGAAATACAGAAGTTCCGTTTTCCCGACAGTTTTTATTACTTTGAAGAAATCGACAATTCTGTACTGCCGCATGCGTTTAAGCGTCTCCTGCTTCAGCCGATTTTAGAGAACAGTATCAGTCACGGGCTGCGTCCCGGCAATCGCCAGGGAATGGTAAAAATTAAGATTTTTAAACGGGATGGCTGGATCCATATATCCATAACCGACAATGGTGTGGGAATTCCAAAAGACAAGCTTCAAAAGCTGAGATCAGATCTTATGTCAGACGCTTCCACACGTATCGGACTCGACAACGTGAACAAGCGTCTGACACTGACCTACGGTTCCGAGAGTGCTCTTCACATTTACAGTAAAGAAGGACTCGGTACCTGTGTGTTTTTCCGCATTCCGGTTCAGATTTAACCCTTCAGACCACTGGTGGCAATGCCTTCCACAAAATACTTCTGTGCAGCGAAGAACAGTATGATAAGCGGCAGAATGGACAGGAAGGACATTGCCATTACTTTATTCCACTGAACCACAGATTCTGAATCCAGAGACAATCTCAATGCCAGAGACAACGTATATTTTTTCACAGAGTTAATATAAATCAACACGTTTGTATAATCATTGTAGATCCACATGAACTGAAACAGACCTGCGGAGAAAAGTGCCGGTTTCATCAGTGGCACGAGGATCTTCACAAATACTTTCAGATCACTGCAGCCGTCAAGGTAAGCGGATTCATCCAGTTCTCTGGGCAGTCCGCGGATAAACTGGATCAGCATAAATACAAAGAACGAGTTCACGGACAGCAGACCCTGTAAGTAAAACGGCCAGTAAGTATCCACCAGTCCCAGTTTGTTAAACATTGCATAACGGGGAATCATAACTACCGCTCCCGGAAGCATCAGCGTGGCAATCAGAATGCCGAACAGGATCTTCTTGCCGGGGAACTGATATCTGGCAAATCCGTAAGCAACAATCGCACTGGATAATACCGTCAATACCGTAGTGATGATCGTCATCAGAAAGCTGTTTTTGAAAAAGGTGGTATAGGTTATCTTGCTGTTCACAAACCAGCCGTCAATATAACTCTGGAAGCTGAAGGATGACGGCAGCAGTTTGACGGATCCGAAGATCTCTGCATTACTCTTGAAGGTTGCGAAGAACATCCAGATGATCGGGTATAGCATCGCCAGTCCTATCAAAAGTACTACTATATAGGTCACCCAGGACACGCTGTTTCTCTTTTTAAGCTTTTTTCTCATCTCAGGTCCCTCCTAAAAATCGTTTCCGTCTTCGTAATATACCATCATGGAAGAGAATCGGAACAAAATCATAGTAACGATCATGATCATGATGAAGATCACCCAGGAAATTGCACATGCATATCCCATTTTATAGAAAGAGAATGCCTCTGTGTACAACTTCATTCCCAACACGTAGGTAGACTTTAACGGTCCTCCGTTGGTGATGACCAGTGAACTGGTAAAGCTCTGTAATGCAGTGATCGTCTGCATGATAATATTGAAAAATATAATAGAAGAAATCTGAGGTAATGTGATCTTAACGAATTTCTTCCAGCTGCTTGCTCCATCAATATCCGCTGCTTCATACAGATCCGCCGGTACATTTTTGAGAGCCGCCAGGAACATAACAAAGGAAGATCCGAACGTCCACAACTGCAACAGAATGATCGTTGGTAATGCTGTCTTGGGATCTCCCAGCCAGTGCAGGGTCGGCAGATGATTTGCCTTTAGGAGGGAATTGATAATACCTTCCTCCTGGAACATCAGCTTCCAGAGAATAGCAATACCAATACTTCCGCCGATCAGAGACGGGATATAGTAAATCGTACGAATGAAGTTGATTCCCTTCATATTTTTATTCATAACCAGTGCTACGATCAGAGCCACTGCTAATTTTCCGGGTACAGTAAATATTGTGTAGATCAGAGTAACTTTTACGGAATACCAGAATTCATTATCCGCAGTAAATAATTTCACATAGTTGGCCGGTCCGATCCATTTCGGAGAGGACATAATATTATATTCTGTAAAGGAATAGAACAGGGATGCAACAAAGGGATATACCTGCAGTCCGATCAATCCGATCAGCCAGGGGGCAATGAATACCAGTCCGATCCACTGCTTCTTTTTTAATTTTTTCTTTTTCGGTGTCATGTAGGGTACCTCCGCCTCGTAAATGTCTGGGGTATCCCGAAATCCTTCAGGATACCCCAGTATCATTTCTGTGTAGTACGAATCCGAAACTGATCCGGGATTACTTGGATGACAGATAATTGTCCAGAAGGCTGATCGTTGACTTGGCAACATCCTCAGGAGTACCCTGTCCATAAGCGACCTGAGTAGCAGCGTCCTGCAGGATTGCAGTTACTTCTTCCTCTGTGGTCAGACCCAGATCATTGGTTCCTGTGTAGGTCTGGATAATATCCACGCTATCCTTAGCGATGCCTTCCAGAATACCCAGTTCTGTACATGCTTCCTGACCTACGCTGGTAGGAGGTACGGAACGGACTGTCTTCAGGATCTTGGCTGCATCCGCATTATTGTAGAAATAGTTTAAGAACATCATAGCTTCTTCCTGATGCTCGCTCGCACCGCTGACACACATATACTGAGGTGCATTGCAATACCAGCCTTCATCCTTGGCATTTGCCATAACCGGAAGTTTGCCTGCGGCGAAGTTCCCATCGGGACATGCTGCCTGCAGAGTCTCTACTGTAGAGGAATATCCGAAAGCTGCCACATATTTCTGGTTGATCCAGTTGGGATCTGTTCCCAGATCCGCGCCATATGCGATAACAGTGGACATAGGTGCCGCAACGCCTTCATCGTACAATGTTTTAATATAGTTCAGTACCTCCACCAGATCTTTTTCCTCGAAACCTCTCTTCTTGGTCTCATTTACCAGAACCGTGTTGCCGGTCAGCTGCTGTAAATAAGGACGAACGATCATGGTATTCAGTTCAGAACTGCCCATGGTCAGCAGATACATATCCTTGTCATAATTCTTTACCTTCTTGCCCATTTCTACGATATCATCCCAGGTATAATCACTGCTGAAGTCAACACCGGTCTCATCAGCTACATTCTTGTTATAAATCAGTGCGTGTCCGGAGATACCGGTCGGTACACCGTACTGATGTCCGTCGAACTGTCCGTTGTTCTTTAAAATAGATTCTTCGAAGGTAGACAGATCAAAGACGTCTGAGAAATCTTTGAAGTCTGCAAAGTATCCTTCATTGGATTCTACATAGCCTGGCATCCAGCCGGTTCCCATCTGGAAGATGTCTGCTACCGTACCGGATACCAGCTGTGCTGTCAGTTTTTCCTGATATCCATCGCTGCTGCCGTACTCTGCTTCTATAGTGATCCAGGGATATTCCTGCTCGAACTTGTCGATCACATCCAGTGTCGCCTGTGCTCTCTCATCACCGCCCCACCACATAAAACGCAAGGTTACAGGATCATGGTTCTCCGCAGTTTCAGTACCTGCAGCTTCCTGTGTGGCTGCCGCCTGAGATGGCTGTTCACTGCCTGTCGTCTCTTCAGAAGCACTGCTGCCGCATCCTGCAAGAGATGCTGTCATTGCCATAGTTACGAGTAATGCTGTTAATTTTAACTTCTTCATTTAGTACCTCCTTCAATCACATTTATGTGTTTGCTTGATAAATTCATTATAGCGGATTTTACCAAAAGGTATGAGACACTCAGGTTCTCAAAATGGCACTTTGTTTTTTTGTTTTTCCGAAAAACACACTTATTTTATGATTTTGTAAAAAGAAGTTCGCTTTGTTATTTGTTTGACAGAAGTAATGCCGCAGTTATACTATAAATATAGTTGTAACTGACGATATTTTTATGTTCGGTGAAGGGAGCGTCCTATGAACAAAAGACGAAACAACCTTTGTCTCTTATTAATACTGATTCCTCTGGTATTACTTCTTGGAGTCTGCGGCTACTATTGTATCACAACGGCATTTTGGCCTGCATCCTTAAACGATCCGCTAATGGTACAGGAAGCTGTTCCGGAGCCTTCTTCGACTCCGCTCCCCACTTCCACACCTAAGCCAACACCTACTCCCTTTCCGGAACATGACATCACACTAATGGCTGTCGGCGACAACCTGATGCATCTGGGAATCGTAGCCAGCGGAAAACAGGCTGACGGTACCTATAATTTTTCCATGCTGTTCGACGGAATCCGCCCTTTTCTGGATACCGCGGATGTGAAAATCATCAATCAGGAAACCATCATGGGTGGAAATTTCCGCGGTTTCTCCGGGTTCCCCTATTTCAATTCTCCCACGGAGGTGGGGGATGCGATCGCGGATGCCGGATTTAATGTAGTATTACAGGCTTCCAACCATACGACGGATCAGAAGCTGGACGGCTTGCTGTACTGTGCCGATTTCTGGAAAAGTAACCATCCTGAGGTTATGGTGACCGGAATTCATGATAATCCCTCACAGGCAGAAGATATTCCGCTGCTCACCATAGATGACGTCACCTTCGCCATCTTAAATTACACCTACGGCGCCAATACCGAGACCCTTCCTTTAGATCTGCTGGGGCATCTGAATCTTCTGTGCGCGGTAAATGAGCAGACCGGGCAGATGGATTTCACCACCCTGAATCCACAGGTTCCGGAAGATATTGCCCGTGCAAAGGAGCTGGCCGATGTTGTCATCGTCTGTCCCCATTGGGGAACGGAGTATTCTTCTGAGATTTCAGGTTATCAGGAAAAATGGGCACTGGTCATGACGGAGGCCGGAGCGGATGTCATTATCGGAACGCATCCCCATGTGGTGGAGCCCATCGAATGGATCACCGCAGAAAACGGCAACGAAGCTCTATGTTATTACTCTCTGGGCAATTATGTGTCCACCCAGAAAAACGCTCTCAGCATGCTGGAAGCCATGGCCTGGATTACGTTTCACGTCACGGAAAGTGGAGTCTCCATCGACCGGGATGTTACTGGGGTGATCCCTCTGGTCTGCCAGTATACCTCCGGACCGGTACGCTTTGACAACATCTACCTGTTGGAGGATTATACAGAGGAGCTGGCCTCCTCCCATGGCATCCGCAACTACGGTGGGATCGTTCTTCACCTGGAAGACCTGCAAAAATGGAGCGACGAGATCCTGGGTGATTTCGTGCTCACCAAAGATCAGGCGCTCCATAATTCCACAACTAATCAATCACATTCCTCATACCGATGATGGGACTGTAATCCACGGCACTGATGATGACACCTTTCCGTGAGTTGGCGGAATGAATGATCTGTCCGTCACCGATATACAGTCCCACATGGGTACAGCTTTTTCCGCCATTGGAACTGTAGCAGACAATATCTCCCGGCTGTAATTCATCAGAACTGATGCTGCGTCCCGCTCCGCTGTACTGTCCTCCCGGGGTACGGCTGATCGAATAACCGAACTCCGCATAGACAAAACAGGTAAATCCGGAACAGTCTGTACCGCCGGACAGGCTGGATCCTCCGTGTACATAGCGATTTTCCAGATACTGCATGGCATAATCAATGATTCCCTGTCTGAGCTCCGCACTGGAAGTATAGGTAGTCGCTGGAAGCGTGATGTTCGTGATCACCTCCGGTGCCTCCTGTTCCGTGCTCTGTTCTCTCTTCTGCAGTGCTTTCTGCGCCGCAATCTCCGCCTGTTCCTCTTCTATGGTCTTCGCGTAGATAAATTCCTCGGAAATCGTCACATACTCCGCAGAGACATATCCTGCCTTATCTTCTGTGTACTGTACTTTCAGCCAGTCTCCGTCATTCTGAAGGATCTTGACTTTTTCCCCGTTGTCGATGTAACCGATCCGCTTCGCGTCCGTGGCCGGATCCTGTCGCACATTCAGACGGTCCGCGGTGACAACGGCATATCTGGTCACATAATTGTCCACTACTTCCGCTGCTGCATCTCCGTAAATGAAAAATTCCGCCTTGATATAACCTTCCACATTGCCGGAGACGATCCGGAACCAGTCCTGATTTTCTCCCGCCACATCCAGTATCTGCGCTACGGCTCCGTCATAGATCTTCCCCACCACAGCGCTCTCCGTGTTGGGTTCCGTCCTTACATTCACGTAATTGGTCACATTGGCGATGGCTAACGATGCATACTCATCTTCGTTCGTATCCTCTACGGAGGCTTCGTCTACCGGAACGTCCTCCGGATCTGCCAGTACTTCCGCGGCTCTGGGGTCCTCGGTCTCGCTGCCCTGCACCGCAAACAGATCCTCTATGGTAATCTCGCCGGTGGCCGGAATCGGTTCGACACCGATCTGCTGTACCTCTGCCGCATATGCTGTCTGTACCGCCGCTTCCCTCTGTATTTCTAATTCTCCGTTACCTGCTGCAGCCGTCAGACTTCCTCCGGCGAGAGCTACTGCCAGTACCATGATCATTCTTTTTTTCATTATAATTCCTGTTGCTTCCCGATAATGCTATTTTCAGTTGACTTTCGGAATTATAACACATTTTTCCAAAATAGACAATGCCGGCAGACTTTTCTGATATGTCTTATCATATCCCCTGATCCACGGCAGCTCCCTTGACATCGTCCTCCACCAGTTTCAGCTTATTCATCATATCTTTGATTTCCTGCTGTGCCTGGGCTACGCTGTCCGTGCCACCGTTTAATTTCTGCGCAGCTTCCACGATGTCCCGGGTCAGCTGTTCCTGCCCTTTTCTGTCTTCTTTTCTTGCTTCCAGTTTCTCTTCCAGCTCCTGTTTCTTCTCCTGTGCCTCTTGGGCCTTTTTCTTCTCCTCTTCCTGCTTCTCGTCGATGTGATCTCTGCCCTCATCGATCAGCATTCCCATGATCTCATCACTGGCAGCCCCCATCACCGCATCCGCCTGGTCTCTGGCTTCTCCCATGGGATTCGATTTCAGCCGTTCGATCTTCGTCTGGCGGATCACGGCATTCTCCGTGGTCAGCTCATTCTGCGTATCCATCGCCTGCTTGTTATATTCTTTGAGTCCTTCGGAAAGCTGTCTGACCTCATCGGAGTTCTCATCGTATCCCTGTTCCAGCAGGGATGCCTTGGTGTCCTCCATATCCTTGATTTCCTGCTTTCTGTCAGCCAGTTCCTGCGTCAGGGATTTTACTTTTTCTCTGCGTGCAGACGTATCATCGTCGATCTTCGATTCCCCAGCAAAAGCATCGCCTATGATCTTCATGGCTTTCTTCTGTGCCTGGGATTTTTTCGCTGCGACAGAGTCCGTTACCGCCGTCATGCTACGGGCATCGATGGACTTTCTGTTGCCGTTCTGTTTCTGTTTTGCAGCATTTTCTGTTGCATGACGGCTTTGAATTGTATCGGTATTCCTAAATATTGTATAATTTTTTACCTGCATCCTCTTTCACCCTTCTGTGATTTTGTACTTACCTTTTATATCGGCAAATACTCAAGAATACTAAACTGCACAGGAATTGTTCTCTACCCGAAGAAATTATACTTATTAGCCTCAAAAGCTTCCATATAGGTCGCCCCGTCGGAACCATACCGGTCAGACGCGCTGACCACATTTTCGGAAGCATTCTTACTGATATACTCACCGAGGAAGCTCAGTTTGGCGGCGATGCCATTTTCTCCTCCCAGTACCTTCTGCAAGATATCCGCATCCGCATTCCGGAATATTTTTTCATCCACGATCAGGCTACCATCCTTCGCCCGGGTAATTCCTATGCTTTCCAGTGCTTCTTTGCTGCCCACCGGAATGTCTTTCAATTGTTTCAGATAAAATTCATTCATGGTTCCGCCGGTGGTCTTCAGCTGCTTCATGGTAGCATTATATGCTTCCACCATTTTGTTCACATCACTCAGAATGTCCGTGGCACTGTTGCCGGTGGTGTCAGTACTTTTGCTGATGTTTTTAAACAGATTCTGGGATGACTTGTTATTGATAATGTCCAAAAGCGACGTTCTCTGAATGGGAATCCCGCTTTTTGCTGCGGAATTTGCCAGCATTTGGGTTGTGATCCTCATTTTACGACCTCCTTTGATTTGCAGTCAATTTTTACTTCTGCCTTTTATATCGCCGCTTTTCTTTTTCCTTTAATACACCTTGTAACGAACAGCCCTTTTTCTGTAACGAAAAAATCAGCAGGCTCATCACCCGCTGATTCCTTTCTGAAACATTCCCGGCTACACCTTTCTCAGATACTTCATGTATGCCGTGACAAAGTCATTGTACTTCTGCTTTGCCAAAAATACGCTCTCCCCATTTTTCAATTCTATATTGCTGTTGTCATACCGGACGACCTCCTGCAGGTTCACCAGAAATCCCCGATGGGAGCGGAAAAAGCGATCTCCCAGTCTCTGCTCAAGTACTTCCATTTTTTCGTAAAAACAGTAGGGTTCTTTCTTCGATTTGGTGTGCAGGATAATTTTTCCGGCCTGATTTTGTGCATAAATGATATCGTCCACCGGTATTCTGATATAGTTTCCACCTACTTTTATGACTAACGGTTCCGCGTTCTTTTTACTTTGAATCTGACGGATCGCCCTGTCCATGACTTCTGTAAACTTCTGCTCATCGATAGGCTTTAAGAGATAATGAAATGCCCCAACATCATACCCGTCAAATACATATTCCCGTAAGGCTGTTACAAAGATGATCAGGGCATCCGACTTCTCCCGGATCTTTCTTGCGGTCTCCATGCCGTCCGGTTCCGCCGCATCCTGATCCCGGTTCAGAGAAACGTCTAACAGGATCAGATCAAACGCCGTAGGATTCTTCATTAGTTCTCCCCCATCGGCAAACAGACTGACTTCCGCCTCTGTACATCTCTCTACCAGTTTTTTCAGGTATTCTCTTATGGGCTGCTCATCGTCACATATGGCTATTTTCAACATTCGTTTTCTACTCCCCCGGACCTTATTCCATTTATATATCTCCTTTTCTATATCGCCAATTTTCCTTTGAAATTCAATCCCATGTAACGAAATGCGGTTTTGATGTAACGAAAAATCAGCGGATGATTTCACCCGCTGATTGTACCATTTTTCATAACAAATTTCGTTTTCCTTATATTTATGAAAAATATTCTTTATAATGAAGCCTTTTTCTTCATAAATTTCATGTTTCTTCACGTAATATGAAGTTGAATGGTTAGAATGTATGAAAAATGCTTGTTTTTTCATAATATCAGCATTTATAGTCGTTTTTATAAAAAAGCAGAACACCCATAGGGAGAAGTACTATCAATCCGCGAACAATTCCCTCTTCCGCTCGATCATCTCGTCGATTTTCTCGATATATAAGCCCACATCCTTCACGTTGTCGCACCGCTCGATCCTTCCATCCGGGAAGACTCTCTTGGTGATGCTTCCGGCGCCCAGTGCAAGAATGGTCTGTTTCTCCTCCACAAGCAATCCCATATTGCGTATTATCCTGTAATACGCAGTATTATTGGATTTTTTGCTATCTGGAAAGTATTCCTAACAACGTATTACCAGGCATAATTCTTATCAAATTGATGTACAATTGATGTACTAACCCTTATTTTGATGTACTAAAGCGCCCTAA